>Ga0256404_1003561_pt1 | contig 31352 bp, 27 predicted proteins | sample RumenRJG_01DNA_FD_185990 | JGI IMG/M metagenome (GOLD analysis project Ga0256404, IMG submission 185990) | Bovine rumen microbial communities from Lethbridge, Alberta, Canada - RJG_01 | ecosystem: Host-associated > Mammals > Digestive system > Stomach > Rumen | place: Canada: Alberta | collected...
GACTTTGTCTTTGATCTTCTTCATCCGGATCACCTCCAGATGAATGCATTAGTTCGGAAGAGACATGAAATCAATGGGACATTTTCATTTGATCACGTGTGGGACATTTTCATTTAACTATGACACTGGCGCTAACAGTTTCTTATTATTTGTCATCTCCTTTATAAGCTTCAATAGGTATGCAACTTGTTGGAGGCTGCCGAAGACCCTATCCTAGAGAGAGGCTAAGGAGAAGGGTCACGGTAAAAGATATTCATACTCATGAATGGTAGCTTCCGTTTCTGAAAGAGTATCAGCATAGCGGGAAAACAATAAAGGATTACTGCAAAGAGAACGGCTTCAATTATGAAGCATTCTACGGCACCTTCGTCGCGATCAGAGAGAAGCCATCGATGATGGCGGTTGTGATCATTCTGAAGTGCTTCCGGTCACAGTAATAGAGCGCACCCCTGAGTTCATCAGGGTTGAGATCAATGGAGTTAATATCTGCGGAAGTACGGATGGCTGATGCAGGGATTGAAAATTGATCAGAAAAGGTCCATGGAAACAGTCTCGAAAAAGAATGCATGAAATCTCATAAAAAGGCTTAATTATAAGCTTTTCTGAGGTCCCCGTGATGTAATAATTACGTGGAAACTGAGGCAGAATTCAAACAGAAATACAGTTCACTCACTGCTGATCAGAAGCTTGATGCAATGTATCAGATGTATCTGGCCAACAACATGGATTCCACAGACGTGATCGACAAATACCATGGCCTGTCAAGAATCGAAAACCAGTTCGAGGAAATGAAAGGACCGCTGGATACCAGACCGATGTATGTCCACAAGTCGGAGCACATCTATGCACACCTTCTCATATGCATGATCGCGCTCGTCATGATTCGGCTGATCCAGCGGAAGTACAAGCAAAAGTATCCGCCTGCCAAAGATGACAGACGCAACTGGACCTATAGGCTGACAGGTGAACGGGTACAGACAGCTCTTCAAAAATGGAAAGCAATACAGTTTGGCGAAGATTCCTACTGGTTTGCGGATATCGATGATGAGTAAATCACCAATGCCAGAGCCTATGTGCGCTCCATTCGCGGTGACACGCGGGACCACAACAAAGGAAAAAAGCTGGAAGCGAAGAAGTCCAAAGAGAAGAAGGGCATCGTGATTCAGCCCATGAAAATTTTTGGCGGCCCGTTTTAACGATAAGGAAATGCATAACGAGCCTGGCAGCGACCCACACACCTACTCAAAATACAAGAAAGAAATGAAGGCAAACGTGGAATGGGGCAAGCAGAGGCAAAAAGAGCTTCCTGGGAAAGAGTAATCCGCCTTTAAGCGCACAAAAAAACTATGCTTACGAGGTGGCATAACTCTTTTTGGTCAGGACTTCAGCGTTATTCCCCACCCAGGCCGGCATAATTCAGTGCAATTAATCTCTGCATCTCACCACACTGTCGCCTTATCTCAAATCATCTGGTACACCGCTTTTCCCATACGTAAAAGGCGTCACCTAATTTCAGCAGTGAATTCATAAATAAAGGAAGACAGCCCATACAGACTATCTTCCATGGAAACATTAATGATTGCTTATGCCTTATGGCTCATCACCTCATGGCAGCGCGGGCAGAGACCATTCTCATCGGCCTCTGTGCTGTAATTCCAGCAGCGCGGGCACTTGGTTCCTTCGGCATGAGATATCGTGATCTTGCGCTCGCTTCCGGCAGTAACGACTGCCTTGGAGACAATCAGCCACTGGGCAGCAGCCTCCGGCAGCGTGCCTTCGAGCAGGTCTTTATCTGCCTCTGTGCAGGTGATGGAAACCTGAGCTTCCTGACTCGAATGAATCATGCCGGCATTGCGGGCATTCTCGAGTTCACGGTTCACATCATCACGCAGGTTCATCAGTTCCGTGAAGGTATTCTTAACTTCTTCTGCATTGGCATAATGCTTCACTTCCGGGAACTCCGTATAGTGCACGCTCTCAGCAGAATCATCATTGAAGTGCATCCAGACTTCTTCGCACGTATAGACGAGGAACGGTGCCCAGAGCCTTACCAGGCTGTCGACGGCATTCCAGTAGACCGACTGCACCTGACGGCGGCGGTGATCATTCTTCTCGGAGCAGTACAGGATATCCTTCGTGAAATCGCAGTAATAGGAACTCAGCTCATTGACCATGAGATTCATGAGCGCCTTGGAAGCAGCCACATAGTCATAGTCCAGAACATCTTTTCTGACTTCTTCTGCCGTTTCATCCAGCAGCACCATGATGTACTGATCTACCGGCTCCAGCTCTTCATACGGAACCATGTCCTTCTTCGGATCGAAATCCTGCGGATTCACATTGCCGAGCAGGAAACGGAACGTATTGCGGATCTTGCGATACTGATCGCTGACCTGCTTGATGTTGGACTCGCCGAGCTTCAGATCAGCCTTGAAGTCGCTCGTCATCGCCCACAGACGGAACACATCCGCACCGTTCTTATTGATGATATCCATCGGGTTGACGACATTGCCCTGGGACTTCGACATCTTCTCGCCTTTGGAATCGACAACATAACCATGAGAGAGCACTTCTCTATACGGTGCAAAGCCATTGACGGCAGTCGAGACAATCAAGGAAGAATTGAACCAGCCGCGGTACTGGTCAGACCCCTCGAAGTACATATCGCAAGGGAACTTATCACCTCTTGCGATCAGTTCATTCCAGGACGATCCGGAATCGAACCAGACATCCATGATATCCTTTTCCTTCGTGAAGTTTCCATTCGGAGACTTCGGATTCGTATAGCCCTCCGGCAGAAGATCCTTCGCTTCCCGCTCGAACCAGACATTGGACCCGTACTCATCAACGAGATCAGCCACATGGTCGAATACTTCCTTCTCCATGATCGGCGAACCATCTTCGTTGTAGAAGATCGGAATCGGAACACCCCACAGACGCTGTCTGGAAATGCACCAGTCGCCGCGATCCTGGATCATGTTATGCATGCGCTTCTGGCCGAAGCTGTTATGCCAGACGATATGATTGTCGATCTGGTCCAGTACCTGCGGCTTGATCTTGTCGATGGAGCAGAACCACTGCTTCACAGCCCGGAAGATGACCTTCTTCTTCAGACGATCATCATGCGGATATGCATGGACGATATTCTCTACCGCCAGCAAAGCACCAGACTCGCTCATATCATGAATGACTGCCTTCGAGCAGTCCTCGAAGAACATGCCCTGATACTTGCCGGCATTCTCATTCATATTGCCGACCGAATCAACCGTGTTGATCGGAGCCAGTCCGTACTTCGCGCAGACGAGGAAGTCATCGAGACCATGGCCGCCGGCAGTATGAACCACGCCGGTACCATCTTCATCCTCAACATGCTTGCCGAGGATGACCGGGCACTCGCGATCCGCAAAGACGACATGGTGATAGGTGATGCCTTCCAGTTCCTTTCCCTTGAACGTACGGAGGATTCCCTGGTTGGTCAGATTGAACTTGGCCAGCAGCTGATCGACGAACTTCGCAAGGAATACAAGCTTGCCCTTTTCCGTCTGCACTTCCGCATAATCAAACGCTTCATTCAGACAGACTGCCTCGTTGCTCGGGATGGTCCACGGCGTGGTGGTCCAGATCACGAAGTAATCATCTGAATCAAGGATTCCCTTTCCATCCGCAACCTGGAAGCGCAGATAGATGGTCGCATCCTTGACATCCTTATAGATGATCTCGGAATCCGCGACTGCAGTCTCATTGAACGGCGACCAGTAGACCGGCTTGAGTCCCTGGAAGATCAGTCCATCGAGTGCCATCTTCTCAAACGTGCGGATCTGGCGTGCTTCAAAGTGCTTGTCCAGCGTGATATACGGATGTTCATAATCCGCAATCTGACCAAGCCGCTTCTCGGTTTCCATCTGCTGGGCAATCTGGGTATGAACGAACTCATCACACTTCTTGCGGAATTCGCTTGCCGGGATCTTCTTGCGATCGACGCCGAGCTTCTGAATGGCATTCTCAGTCGGTAGTCCGTGCGTATCCCAGCCCGGGAAATACGGGGTATAATAGCCGCTCATGGCATGGGTACGGACGATGAAATCCTTGATGCAGCGGTTCATAGCAGTTCCTGCATGCAGGTTGCCGTTGGCATAAGGAGGACCATCATGCAGAACGAAGGACTTCTGTCCCTCATGATGCTTCAGGAGGTTCTGATAGTAGTTGTGTTCCTGCCACTGCTTCAGAATTCCCGGCTCCTTCTTGGCCAGATTTCCTCTCATCTCGAAATCGGTAGACGGCATGTTCAGTGTATCTTTATAATCCATAGTCTCCCTCCGGACGCACATAAGAAAAGCGCCCTTCTCTTCTAAGGACGCTTGATAGCGCGGTACCACCTTAGTTCATGGCTTAAGCCATGCCCTCTTGAAATCTCTCCTTAACGCGGTGAGAATGCGAATGCTCATGAGGTGATGTCTCCGATGCCATTGCGTACTGCCTTTCACCATACGGCAGCTCTCTATAACGACTTCAGACAGGAGCACGTCCTCAATCAATGCATTTTCTGTTCAGCTTCATTCAGCCAGCGCAGATCAGGCATCTTCGGAAGCCGGAATTCATCCAGTTCCTGAATCATTCCCTCCAGCTTCTTCTTCGTCGAATCTCTGACCGTGTCTGCATCACCATACAGCTTGGAAAGATCCGTCAGGATCAGACGAGCAGTCACCAGACTCTCATGAATAATCGAGTCAGCATTCTTCTGGGCAGTGTCGATGATCTCATTGGCTTCCCGAAGTGACAGCCTGGCAATATTGTCAGCCGCCTGCTTCTGAGCTTCCAGAGAATTCTCCAGTGCCTCATACTGCCGCTGAAGCTCTTTCATGCGGTTTTCCGCATCCTCGAGCTGCTTCTGATAAAGCTCAACCTGTTTCTGCAGCTTCTCCACTTCAGACGCATAGCGATCCATGGCATCATCCACCGCAAACCGATCATACCCATTGCGCATGACTCTGAATGTCGGTCTCGGTGCTGTCATGACGAACGCTCCTTTCCCTGGATGTCCTGCAGGAATTCTGCTACGATCCGATCCTTCTTCGTGTGATTCCGGACCCCCTGATACGTAAAACGGCCGGTCCCCCGGATCGAAATCGTATTGCCATTATCGCACATTTTATCGGGTGCTTCAAGAACGCGATGATTGATCTGAACCTTGCCCTGACGGATCATTTCCTTGGCTTCATTCCGCGAACAATGAGCCAGGGAAGCCACGATCGCATCAAGCCGCTCGCTGGCAATCACCGCGTCGACTTTCTTCGTATAGAACACCTGCACCGGATGTTCCTCAATCCGGTGAAACGACACATTCAGCCTCGAAATCCGGGTGAGATTATCTTCCAGGAACCTGCCCATCTGATCCGAGGTATACAGATAGATGCAGTTCTCCTCCATCCAGAAATCCCCGAAACTATGCCGGTCGATCTGCAGACTCATCAGTGAACCGAGAATATCCCGGTGACCGATCGTGCGGAAGCGCTGATCTGTCTCTGCTTTCAGGCAGACAATATCAGAAAAGCCATCCTCCTCATCTCTGAGAAAGATGACTTTCTTTTTCCGAGCTCCCTCATATCCGCCGTCATATCTGATCAATGCGGATTCGGGAAATTCTGACTGAACTGAGGCAAGTTCTTCTTCATTCAGGAAGAAGGATTCTTCATGCATGTGCCGGCGTTCGCTCTGCTTCTGCAGATCACGAAGACGGATCAAAGCATCCTCTCTCTCATCAGTCATCATCGCTGTCTAACGAAATCGCTCCATCCACTCCGACATTCTTCGGCGTGCAGAGAATCACGTTATGGCCGATCTTCTGAATCGTTCCATCCAGCGCAAAGACAACACCCGTCAGGAAATCAATCGTTCTCTGGGCATAGTCTCTCTGCAGACGATGCAGATTCACCACTGCGGCTCTGCGGCTCTTGAGATGTCTTGCAATCTCTTCAGCCTCTTCGAAGCTGCGCGGTTCAAACAGCACCATCTTGGTATCCGCAGATACCTGTCTGACATTCTGATTTTTCGTTCTCTCGTACTGGCTCACTGGTCTTGTCTCACTCTGCCTGTATTCCGGTTCTTCTTCAGTTTCTTCTTCTTCATCATCGTCTTCATCTTCATCGACAGGTGCGACGAAGTTGAATAATTTATCTTTCAGTCCCATAGTAAAGCCTCCTGCAACCGTGGTTATTATAGCATTCTATCAAGGTGCAGGCAATCTGCCGAATGGCTTTGCTATGCGGTTTCAGAGTGAATCAACTGTATTCTGATCCAGATGGGAAACCAGCGTCACCGCCAGATCTACCGCTGCCCGGTAATCCTGATACGTGCACCAGCAGTTGCCTGAATGAATATAGCGGACCGGGATGCCGATCACGATGGAAGGTACCCCTTCCGGATAGATTCTGCCGCCGTCTGTTCCGCCCCCGGAGCGGACGCTTTCCTGCACGGGAATGCCTTCCTCCACAGCAAGATCGAGTGCCAGCTTCTGGAAATGCGGGTTCGTGATCATTGAGACATCGAAGTGTCTCAGCATCGGTCCCTTCCTTAGCGCTGCCTGCACCAGATAAGGCTCCTGGAACGTATCATCTGCAGGGCATCCCTCAAAGGCAATCATGACATCCGGTTTCAGTGCCTTGTAGTTTGCATAGACGCCGCGTTCTCCTACCTCTTCCTGAACCGAGAAAGCTCCCTGCACGACACAAGGAAGATCTTTTCCCTGAAGCTCTGCCAGCGTCTGAATCTCCGCCGCAACTCCGATTCTGCAGTCAAAGGCTTTGCCTTCAAACAGCTGTCTTCCTTCATCATACGTGCATGTCACATCCGGAACGCCCGGGCTTGCGATTCCAAGCCCCATCCGTTCCGTTTCTTCTCTGCTGCAGGTACCCGCATCAAGCACCATCTGATCGAAAGACACTGGCTGCAGACGCTCTGCCGCCGTCATGAAATGAGGCGGCTTTGCGGCAACAATCGCCGCATAATCCTTGCCATCCCGGTTGCGCAGTCTGAACCTGCTGGAAGGGAAAGAGCTATCAGATATTCCGCCGATCTTCAGAAACTTCATGGTTCCGTCAGGCTTGACTGCCTGCACGATCACCCCGACTTCATCCAGGTGGCTGTCCAGCATGACTTTCGGCTTGCCAGAGTCATCCGGATTCAGCACGGCACGCACATTACGCATATGATCTTCTTCCGGTTCCAGCCAGGACAGCTCATCTTTCACCAGGTCGCTGACTTCGTCTTCGAAACCGCTCGGGCCGAAGGCATTGGATAATGCGATAATCCGATCAATCTCTTCCATCTGTTTTCCTCCAGATCTTTTACTGCTATTATTGCACAACGGTGTATTCTCTGGGCAGATACGGTACAATGAAAACCAGAACAGGAGTACAACTCGATATGACTGAAGCACTTAACTCTTTTCTCAAACAGCTGGTAAATATCTCTTCTGTCTGTCTTGAGCTTACTGCAATCATTGTAATGCTTTATTCCGCGATCAAATCTCTGCTTCTGTGGATCCGGGAAAAAGAAGTAGGCGTTTCCCTCGAAAAAGGGATCTCCACCGCCCTGGAATTTCTGATGTGCGGCGAAGTGCTGAAAACGACAATTGCCTATGATATCGAAGACTATATTTCCCTGGCCTGCATTATCGCGCTGCGAGCTGCCCTCGGCTTTGAGGCAAGCATGGAGATGCGTCATAAGAAGATGGAAAACGGAGTCCTGAAAGAAGATTCCGAGCATAAATAACCTCAGCGAACAAGCCTTCGAAGAACCGTGTTCATCAAAGAAAGCGTCCGGATGGACGCTTTCTTTTATTCGATAATCGGCTCTTTCTCCATTTCCTCGAGCTTCTTCTCGTATTCTGCTTTCTCGCGATCATTCATGAATACGTAATGTCCCGGACGGATCTCACGCAGTTTCGGCTTTTCGCCTGACAGATCACGTTTGGATTCATCATAGATCATGATCTCTTTTGCTTTTTCGATTTCCGGATCCGGCATCGGGACTGCCTGAAGCAGAGAATGCGTATACGGATGCAGCGGATAGCGGAACAGTTCATCTGACGGAGCTACTTCGACGATGCGTCCGTTATGAATCACGGCAATGCGGTCGGCAAAATAGCGGACAACGCTCAGATCATGCGCGATGAACATATACGTAAGCTGATGTTCCTGCTTGAACTGGTTCATCAGATTCAGAACCTGTGCGCGGATCGACACATCAAGTGCAGAAATCGGTTCATCTGCGATGATGAATTCCGGATCCATGACCATCGCTCTGGCAATTCCGACACGCTGACGCTGGCCGCCTGAGAATTCATGCGGATAGCGGGATTTGTGCTCCGGCAGAAGTCCGACAGCGCGGAGGGCTTCATCTACCTTGCGTTCCCGGTCCTCTTCATCTTTGTACAGATGGAAGTTATAGAGCCCTTCTGAAATGCAGTAGTCAATCGTCGCACGCTCATTCAGGGAAGCAGCCGGGTCCTGGAAAATCATCTGAATATTGCGAACCACCCATTGGCGATCCTCTTTAGACAGACGGGTATTGATCTTCTTGCCCTTGAACAGGATATCTCCATCACTGGTTTCATTCAGGCGGATGATGGAACGGGCAATCGTAGTCTTGCCGGATCCGGACTCGCCAACCAGGGCAAATGTCTCTCCTTTATAGATCCGGAAGTTTGCATCTTTGACCGCCCGGAAACGATGCTTGCGGTTATTATGGAAGGTCACTTCCAGGTGCTTCACATCAACCAGGATTTCTCTGCCATTCTCGTCATACATCGGCTTCACATCAGCCGGCACATGCAGCTGTTCGTGTTTATTATCGGTCACCGTAGATTCCTCCCTTCGATGTCAGTGCAAGCATGCGCTGATGAAGATTCTTCACCGCTGCAGGCGGTTCCACCTTCGGAGCTCTCGGATCCAGCAGCCAGGTCTTGGCATAATGCGTATCCGAAACCTTGAAGAACGGAGGTTCTTCTTCGTAATCGATCTTCATTGCATAATTGTTGCGCGGAGCAAATGCATCTCCTTTGATTTCCTCAAACAGAGAAGGCGGTGTGCCGCGGATCGCAAACAGTTCTTCTCCCTTCTGGCCCAGCTGCGGCAGCGAAGACAGAAGACCCCAGGTATACGGATGTCTGGAATCATAGAAAATCTCATCCACATTCCCATACTCGATAATCTGGCCTGCATACATGACTGCAACCACATCAGCAACATTTGCAACAACACCAAGGTCATGCGTGATGTAGATTGTCGTGAACCCGTATTCCTCTGCAAGGTCCTTGATCAGACGGATGATCTGAGCCTGGATCGTGACATCCAGAGCGGTCGTCGGTTCATCGCAGATCAGAATCTTCGGATGGCAGGCAAGCGCAATCGCAATGACAATTCTCTGGCGCATGCCGCCGGAATACATGAACGGATATTCATCATAGCGAAGCTCCGGATCATGAATTCCGACCTTCGTCATCAGTTCAATGGCTTCCGCTTTCGCCTCTGCCTTGGACTTCTTCTGATGCTTGATGATGACTTCGGAAATCTGATCGCCGATCGTGCGGACCGGATTCAGAGAGGTCATCGGGTCCTGGAATACGGTAGCAATCTTGATGCCGCGGATTTTCTCCCATTGCGCATCCGTGTTGAACTTTGAAATATCCTGGCCTTCAAACCAGATCTCTCCTCCGGTAACGGAACCATTCGCATCCAGCATTCCGGTAAAGGTCTTCGTGAATACGGACTTGCCGGAGCCGGACTCGCCGACAATCGCAACGACCCTATGAGCTTCGAAATCCATTGAGATATGGCGGATTGCAGTCAGCACACGGCCGCGTACCTGGAACTTCACCTGCAGATCCTTGACGGAGAGAATGATATCTTTTTCTTTGTTTTCTGACATCGTTTCCCACCTCCTCAGATCATATGCGTGCGCGGATCACTTGCATCAGCAAGCGTCTGGCCGACGATGTAAAGCGAAACTGAAATCACTGCGGAAACCGTGACCGGAATCCAGAACAGATAAGGAGTAGACACCAGATATGGCGAATAGTCACGGATCATCTGTCCGAGTGAAGCATACTGTCTGCCAAGTCCGACTCCCAGATACGAGAGGAAAACCTCATAGGAAATAAAGGAAGGAATATCGCGGCTGATTTCCGTCATGATCACAGAAACCAGATAAGGAAGAATATTCTTCGTGATCATGGTCCAGGCTGAGGTACCGAGGCATCTGCTTGCAAGGTTATATTCGCGATCGCGGATAATCATGACCTGAACGCGGATGAAGTACGCCACGCTGACCCAGGAAGTGATCGAAAGAGCAAAGATCAGAGATCCCATGCCGGAGCCGAGTGCATATACCAGAACCATGGCGATCAGGGTAGTAGGAATATTCGCAAGGACGTTGTAGACCTGGATCATGATGGCATCGACACGCTTCGAGAATCCCCACCACATGCCGACCACAACCCCGACGACTACGGTAATTGCAGTTGCAGAAAACGAAACAATCAGAGAATTGCGGGTACCTGCCCACACGGCGTCGAACAGCGAGTTGCCTTTGTCATCAGTTCCGAACCAGTAAGTTCCATTCGGACGGATATACTTCATCGCCTGCTTATTGATGTTCGGAGTCTTCATCGGTGAATACCCGGAGAACATCGGCTGAAAGATCGAAAGCAGGACAACCGCAATGACAACGACCAGCAGCGCGATCGCAATCTTCGAGCGGAAGAACTGACGGAATACGCTCTTCCAGTAGCTGTACTTAGGTGCGGCAATATGTTCAGAAGCAGAATCATCAGCCTTCTGGAAGGTAAAGCGATCATCCTTTACATTGATTTCAGACATCAGTCTTCTCCTTTCGCAGTCAGCTGAATACGCGGATCCACCAGCGTCATCAGAAGGTCACCAAGCAGAACCGCAAGAATCGACAATGCAGTAAAGATAAACGTCAGCGTGATGATCATATTGTTGTTCATCTTCGTGATTGCGTCCGGAAGCATCTTGCCCATGCCAGGCACTGCAAATGCAGACTCGGTGATGAATGCACCGGAGATGCAGAGAATCACGGACGAAGGAATTCCATTCACAATCGGAATGATTGCATTTCTCAGAATATGCTTGCGGAAGATTTCCTTCTGAGAAAGTCCCTTTGCTCTGGCAAACTTCACATAATCGGCATTGACCTGGTCGATCATGTAACGTCTGACCCACATCATCAGAGAAGGAGTATTCAGCAGAGCCAGGATAACCGTAGGCATGAGCCACGAGCGCACATCCTGGAAACCGAGCTGAGGGAACTTATCAGGAAGACCGAACAAGGTTCCGATCGAACGCATGAAGAAGATGAAGGCAAGAGAAGGAACTGCAATCAGGATATTGATATAAGCAATTCCGAGCTTGTCGCGGAACTTTCCTTTATGCTGTGCCATATCAATTGCCAGGGGAACACCGAATGCATAGGCAATGATCAGGGAAATGATGCCCATGATATAGGAAGTCTCAATCATCGAAGGCTGCGTATACCTTGATTCGCAGTCAGCATAATGATCTGAGAATCTCTTCGCATCCAGGCGATCCGGGGAAACCTTGTAACGGCAGCTCGTCTGGATCAATGCAGAATCTTCAGTGAGCCCCGTATCAAACGTCTGGGAAGTCATCTTCAGCTCGCCCTGTCCTTCCGATATTACCTGGATGGTATCAAGACCCTGGTTGGTCGGATAGGAAGTACCGAAGTTGAAGCGGAAGAAATTCTGATGTACAAACGGGAAGCTGCTGTCGAAGTAAATCTGATACTTGTAATTGCAGCCTGAGCACGTAATTGCAGGAGTCCCGTTATACGGATTCGTCCCGATCGAATAGCCTCTGGCAAGATCCGGGTTGGCATCATCCTGAATATATCCAGGATGATCAAACTCAAACATCTGGGAATAATAATGTCCGAGCAGCTCAAGCCAGTTATAATCATGGGTCACATACGGGTCCCCGTTTTTCTGCTTTGCAGTGACATAACCCTTTGATTCCATGACTGCGACAGCAGACGTCTGCTCTTCTGAGCCATTGACAGAACAAGCGGCGACTTTCTCGGTATCGTCTCCATATACTGTCCGGCAGAAATCGCTTTTGCGCTGATAATCCATATACCCCAGCTGATCATACTTCTGCAGCATATACAGCGTCTTGGTTTCGCCTTTCATCTTGGTGAAGGCAGGATCATTGTCGAAGACCTTGCTCCGCGGAATCAGCGTGAAGATCATCACGATAATGATTGACATCACTGCAAATAGGGCCACAATGGACCTCAGCAGCCTCGAAAGAATATACTTAGCCATACCAAATCCGTTCCTTTTCCTCGCAAATCATCTTTTTCCATGCCGGAATCTTTCCCCTGAAACAGGCACTATTAAAGAAAATGCGCTTAGTAATTATATCATAGGTCTTTCACATTGCCATGAACCGAACGGCATTGTTTCAGATGATGCACAGATGATACTGAAAATTCGGTCAGTGCTTTCTGAAAATGAAATAGTTTTCTGGACCTGAATCGTTTTATTCCCATCGGATCAAAGGATCTCCTGCCGATCTTTCTCTCACCTAGACTAGTCATTTTTCCCAGAATAGATGCATTTCCGTCTGAACCTGTCCGATTCCGGATGGATCAGAAAATGGCCCCTGCACCAAGGGGTCAGCACGATCGTGCTTTCCTTTCTGCAGAGACCATTTCTATGTGTCTGATTCGTGATCAGTTTCAGTCAGGGCTTCTCAGTTCGCACCGGTCAGAACTGCTGCAGTTCCGCCCGTCTTGAAGTCATCGTAAGCCTTGTTGTAATCATCAGTGGTTACAACGCCTTCCTGAAGCTTGAGTCCCTTGTACTTGTACTCAGTAAGTCCGGTCGTGGAGTAAACGCGGCTGAACGGAACGATGTGGCTTACGCGAACCGTTCTGGACTGCATCTGGCCAGGAATGAAGAAGCACTTGTCAACCAGTTCCGCATCAGCTTCAGCGAATGCCTTATAACGCGCATCCAGATCATCATAGATTGCATCAGCCTTGCGATAGAGGTCCTCATATTCCTTGAGGCCGACCTGCTCCTTGATGTCATCATCAGAGCCATAGACCGGATCGCCTTCGTTCACTGCATCAGCAGTCTGGGAAGAATCCGTCAGACCCATGGACTTCATATAGTATCCGGAAACCGGGCTGTAGATGTCGACGAAGGACTTCGGATCAGCATAGTCCGGAGACCACCCAGTGAAGGTGGAAATGTCGTAATCAGCTTCTGCCGGGCTGTTGCTGTAGTAAGCAATGTTCTTGACGGTATCCTGATCTCTCATAACCAGTTCGATCACAATCTGGCCGTCTGTAGCAGACTCAACAGAATCCTTGAGGGACTGTCCCTGATCAACCAGTCTCTTGTTGGTTTCAGGAACAAGCATATCCAGGTGAATCGGCTTATCAGCGCTGATATCCAGGCCATCTGCTTTCGCAGCTTCGAGGTACTTGAGCGCTTCGTCCTTGCTGTAGAACGGATCCTGGCCATCGGACAGATCAATATCCGTGCCGGTACGAGCATCATAAGCCTGTGTTACAAGATCGCCATAAGACGTTCCGTCAGAAGTACGGACAACCTCCGGGAAGTTGTTCATATTGCGGAGCATTCCCTTCGCCAGATCTTCCGGAGCAGAAACCATCAGATAAGAAGTACGATCCCATGAAGCACGGAGTGCCTTGCGGAAGTTCTCATTCAGGATTGCATTGTGCGTACGCTCTGCTTCAGCAGTATCTGTTGCATAGTTCGTGTTGTCAAATGTCTGACGGTTCATATTGAAGACAATACCGAAGACAGACGGATTCGGAAGAGACTCTGTCGTATATCCGGCATACTTCGTCATGTACTGATCGAAGTTCTCCCACTGTGCAGAGATCGGTGCATATGCATAGATGCCCTGTTCGAAGGAGCGGATTGCAGAATACGGATCGGAGCCATCATCATAGATTCTGGTAACCGTCTTCATGTAGACATGATCTGCATCCCAGTAGTTCTCGTTCTTCGTCAGAACTGTGGAAGATTCCAGATCATAGGAAGTCAGGATATAGCCGCCATTGTAGAGAATGGAAGCCGCATCCGTCGTGCCGAACGAGCAGGAAGTCTGATCCGGAGCGCCAAGCTTGCAGCCGGTTCCCTGGGATTCCAGGAATTCACGGTTGACCGGATAGAGAACTGCATAAGTCGTCATGGACGGGAAGTAGGAAGTAGGAGCTTCCAGCGTGTATTCCAGAGTCAGATCATCGACTGCTTTGATGCCGACTTTATCCCATGCTTCATCAGAATAGTCGCCGTTAGCCATGTAATCAGCATATCCCTTGATCACACCCTGCATCAGCCAGGCAGTGCCGCTGTTGAATTCAGCACCATGACGAAGACCTGCAACGAAGTCATCAGCCTTGACGGTGTCATATTCTTCGCCAGTGTTGGTTACCCACTTGACGCCATCTCTCAGATGGAAAGTGTAAGTCAGACCATCGTCACTGACATCATAGCTGGTCGCCAGGCACGGAGCCAGGTTTCCGTAAGTGTCATTTTCCAGAAGACCATCGACAAAGTTTGCATTGTACTCATGGTCTTCGGCAAGAGCAGTAACCAGATAGTCCATCGACTGGATCTGATAGCTCGTGTACTCGGTCATGTTGTCCGTATCAGACAGCTTGATGTCAGCAGCTGCCGTATCGGACATGTACTCCTCGGCGCCTGCGCTTGCGCTTGCTGCTGCGGTAGCAGCTGCAGACTCCGTTGCTGCTGCGGAAGAAGATCCGCCGCATCCAGCCAGAGTTACAGCCATCATCGCAGAAAGAAGCACTGCAGATAATTTCTTCATAGCTTTTCCCTCCTGATTCAATTGCTATGGTTTGAGTTTAGCTTAAAGTGTTCAAGAAAACAACACTGTGATTTCACGGAATTTTCACGTTTTTCACATTTGATTCACTTTTCATCCGATTTTTTACATCATTTTCAGAAAATGAATCTGCGTCTATTCTGCAAGATCCGGGGCTGAAAGCTCGAACTGGCGCGTGTAAAGACTATAGTAGTACCCTCTCTGCTTCATCAGCTCATGGTGTGTTCCATGCTCGATGATCTTTCCATCTCGTACGACCAGAATCACATCCGCATCGACAATTGTGGAAAGCCGATGCGCAATCACAAACGAAGTCCTTCCCTTTGTCACTGCTGCGATCGCATTCTGAATTGCTTTTTCGGTCACGGTATCAATGGAAGAAGTAGCTTCATCCAGAACCAGAATCCGCGGATCAGCCAGCAGCGCCCTGGCAAATGACAGCAGCTGCTTTTCTCCAGTAGAGAGAAGATCTCCGCCTTCTCCGACCTCACTGTCAAGGCCATGATCCATCTTGCGGATCACGAAGTCCGCAGAAACCATCTGCAACGCCTTCATGATCTCTTCATCACTCGCATCCGGCTTTCCATAGCGCAGATTATCCCGGACCGTTCCGGAAAACAGATGCGGCGTCTGGAGCACGTAGCCGATATTGGAATGCAGCCAGAGCTGGCTTCTCTCGCGGGCATCTCTGCCATCGATCAGCACCTGGCCGCTGGTCGGTTCATAGAACCTGCAGACAAGATTGACTAACGTGCTCTTTCCCGCTCCGGTCTCGCCGACAATTGCGACATTCGTTCCCTGCGGGACATTCAGATTGAAGTGTTCCAGGACATTCTCCGTCCCGTCCGGATACCGGAATGTGACATCCCGGAACTCGACATCTCCGTATAACGGTTCCCAGTTCTCCTTCTTCGGATGAAACGTATCTCCGTATTTTTCAATGACTTCCGGCGTATCCGCGACATCAGAAGCAGTATTCATCAGCTTCGTGAACCGCTCGATATTCACCTGCGAAGCAACCAGCGCAGAAATCGTCTGCACGATTGCCTCAATCGGATCCATCAGATTCAGCGCATAGCTCATGAATACTGACAGGGTTCCGATCGTCATCACCTGCTCTCTGGTGATCATTCCGCCCCGCCAGAGCACCACTGCCAGAGCCATTGAGCTCATCAGCACCATGGTCGCAGAAAGCAGTGCACTGTAATGCACCGCATGCACCGACTCTTTCCGCATCCGCTCCGTATCTTTCTGAAAATCAGAATTGATCACCGATTCCACTGCCATCGTCTTGATGGAACGCACGCCGGTAATTCCCTCATTGAAATTCCCGGTAATCGTCGAATTGATCTCACGGATCCGGCGGTTCAGGGTAACAATCCGCTTCTGGAACCAGCTGATCAGAAATACCGCAATCGGCACCAGCAGAATGATCCATGCCGTCAGCCTCGCATTCATCCTCAGCATGATCACAAGCACGAAGATCAGATAGGAGCCATTCCAGATCAGATCCATGAACCGCCAGGCAGCAATTTCTCCGATTCTGCCGGTATCGCTCATGACCCTTGCATGAATGTAGCCGACATTATTCTGATTGAAATAAGAGAAAGACAGGGTCTGCAGATGACTGAAGCTCGCTTCCCGAAGATCATGATCCACACTCATCTCAATCTGTCCTGCCCAGTAGGTGCTGATCAGATTGATTACCACCTGAACAGCCAGAATTGCAATATAGAGCCCGATGAACCTCGGCATCGTATCGAGCGTCTTCAAAGCGATGAAATGATTCAGGGCATACTGATTGAATAGCGGATAGATCGAATCGATAGCCGATGCTGCAAGCCCGAGAATCATCATTGCAATCAGTTTCTTCCGGTAAGGACGCACATACGGCATCAGCTTCGGAATTCCGAAGAACGGAAGAGAAACCTGCTCTTCTTTTTTCTTCTCGCTCATGATCAGCCCTCCTGTCCCTGCATCTGCAGATCATAGATCTTCCGGTAGATGCCGTTCTTCTCCAGCAGCTGCTCATGCGTTCCCTGCTCGGCAACTCTGCCCTGATCCAGCACGATGATCTGATCTGCCTGCATCAGTGTCGTGATCCGATGTGCAATCAGAATCACGGTTGAAGTACCGCTGCTTTCATGAATCGCGGTACGGATCTTCGCATCCGTCTCCGCATCGACTGCGGAAAGCGAATCATCGAAGATCATGATCGGAGGCTTCCGGATCAGCATCTGTGCAATCGCCGTCCGCTGCTTCTGTCCGCCGGACAGCGTAACGCCTCTTTCTCCGACGAATGTCTCATATTTATCTGTGAAGTGTTCCACCGTATCATCCAGATCAGCAATCTCAGAAGCCTGCCGTACTTCTTTCAGATTCGCGGTCGGCTTGGCAATCCGGATATTCTCAAACAGCGTGCGCGAGAACAGATACGGCTCCTGCAGCACCATTCCGATCTGGGTTCTGACCCAGGATGCCTTCATATCAGCAATATCCACTCCGCCGATCGTGATCTTCCCCTTCGAGAGCGGATACATGCGATCCAGCAGATACATCAGCGTCGACTTTCCGGACCCGGTGCCGCCGAGAATGCCAACCGTAGAACCAGCCTTCACAGTGAAAGACACATCATCCAGAATCTCTCCGGTTCCGTTCTCATACTGATACGAGACATGATCAAAGACGATATCCTGAAGCAGATCCGGAGTCAGTGCATCTGGTTTATCCTGTTCTTCTTCCGCATTCATGATCTCCCGGATACGGTCGATGGAAACTCCGGTCTTGGAGAGATCTGCAATGATTCTGCCGAGCATACGCACCGGCCACGTCAGCATCGCATTATAGGATAGAAACGCAATATAGCTTCCCGCCGTCATCTCGCCCTTCACGCAGAACACCGCACCAGCCGACAGCACCGTCAGAATCTGCAGATAGGAAAACAGATCGCCGCAGGACCAGAACACCGAAAGATACTTCATCAGTCTGATCCAGAACTTCGTGTACTGATCATTCTGATTCGCAAATCTCGTCTTCTCATACTGCTCTCTGCCGAAAGCCCGCACAACCCGGACGCCCGTCAGATTCTCCTGGGCAATGGCTGACAGCTTTCCTTCTTCGATGTCTGCTTTTTCAAATGAAGCACCGATCTTATAGTAGAAGAAGATACTGTAGCCGATGATCACTGGAATGAAGAGACCCGCATAAAGCGTCAGCCGGCCGCTGATTCCCGCCATGAAGCAGAGCGACATCACGATCATCAGCACGATCCGGAACAAAGAGGTCAGCTGCTCCTGCAGGAACATCTTGATCGTCTCCACATCTGAGGTGCAGCGCTGGATGATATCGCCGGTCTGATGATCCGAATACCAGCTCACCGGAAGATTCAATAGATGTGCGAATACCTGATCCCTGATCCGTTTCACAAACCTTTCCGAGCCCTTCGAATTCATCAGCCGGAACACATACCGGAACATGGACCTTAATAGTGCCAGCACCACGACCAGACCCGCAACAAGAATCAGCACATGCGGTCCATGCATGCCTGCTTTCTCCCAGAGCTGCTCCAGAAACGTCGGCAGCGAAGCCGGCTCGTCACCGATCACCGAGTCAACCGTAAAACCGATGATCTTCGGATTGACCATGTCAAGCAGAGTTACCAGACATGCTGAAATCAGACTCGCGGCAAAATACTTTCCCGAGCCTGACAGAAAATACAAGACCATGCTCCGCTTATTCGGAAAGCGGAGCTTTTTCCCCTCACTTTTTTTCATAGCACCTAATTTAGCATAATCTGCACGATCAATACAGAATCACTTCCCGCAAAGCAAAAAGTCAGACACGAAGTCTGACTCTGTCAACCTGATGGTTACTCTGCACCGGCAATCTGCACATGGCACAGCCGCGTGACTGCCGGAATCACCATCGTATCGTACTGACGCTGTTCTTTCGAACCATACATCTCCTTCATCAGCACATGCATATTTCCGGAAACCGAGCCCCCGGTGACAATCTTTACTTTGCCATCCTGATGCAGGTAGCCAAGTCTGATCTCACCAGCAAGATCACCAGTCATCGGATTCACCTGGAAATCAGAGAACTCCGCAACCTCCAGATAATTCCCGCTCCGCAGTTCTTCTGCCGACCTGCTTCCGCCGCAGATTTCATAGTTCTGAGCCCGGAAACAATCCTTCAGCCCGAGATAATATGCACATTGCTGACTGCCGCAGTACGCCTCAGGCACATTGTTGTTCATCAGCACCAGATCTCTGACGGTTGCACCCTCGCTGTCATATCCGGTATTATGCGAAGAGTTCTTCAGATGAGCTACCGATTTCACCGTGAAACGATCTCCCTTTACTTCCTTCACTGCTTCGGTTCCGATCGCCCAGTCTGAGAACCTCCGATAGATATAATCTGAAGAAAGATGAGCCGTCATATACTCATAGATCTTTGCTGCATCCGGACCAGCCAGCACCAGATCGCCAGATCCAAGAGCAGGCGTCGATACTGCATTCAGACGATCTCTGCCCATCTGCATCGTCTCTGCAAGATCCTTCTTCAGCATCTCTGCATCGCACGTTCCGGACGTATAGTTCCGGTACAGTTCGATTTCATGTCCGTCTTTTCTGGCATTGGCAACTACTTCGATCATTGACTCCGGATACACCGAAGTCACATCAATTCCATTGGAATTGATGAATCTCCGCTTCATCGAGCTCGTGAAGATCTCATAGGAATTGATATCCTCACTCTCCGTCTCCGGAAGTTCTGTCATCGTGCGGATGAAATCCTCTGCAATCACCGCAGGATCTATCGCTTTCTGAGATTCCGGTACACCAGAACCAGGATGATGAAGCTCATAGTACGGATTCTTCACCAGCGATGCTTCTCTGCGCAGCTGCGCGATCATATCTCTGACTTCTGATTCTTCCGAACCAGCCGGAATCTCCATTCTTGCAGAACCAACTTCTTTTCCATCTCCGATTGATTCATACACACATACCGTTACATGCTCGGTATCCACAATCCGGTTCTGATCCAGTTCATGACGGATGAAATAGAACTCCCATCCTTCTTTCACCGTATCCGTGACTTCCCAGCCAGCTGCACCGGACTCTTTCAGCAATTCCAGGATTATCTCATCCATCAGCCTAACCTCGCTTTCGCCTTCAGATAAGGACCGCCGTCAGAAACCTTGACGAACTCCTTATAGCCCTTGCCGCAATAACCCGAACCGAATGCCTGCACATCATGCGCAGCCATTGAGATCGATCCGAGCAGATCCGGTACATATCCGGTCAGCACAATCGGTCCGCATACCTTGCCGGTCAGCTTTCCATCTCTGATTTCATATCCTCTCTGCACAATACACTGAATGCCCCAGTGCTTCGGATCTTCCATGCCGGAATACATGCCAGAGAGAAGATAGCCATGAGAAATCGAATGGATCATATCTTCCATGGAATCATTTCCTCCCTCGAAGATCGTATTCGTCATGCGCGAATAAACCTTATGTTCGAAGTTCTGCCGCTTTCCGTTTCCTGTCGGCTTCGTATGAAGACGCAGTGCACTCAATACATCGCATACGCCGGTCTTCAGAATGCCATGATCAATTTCCACCACATCTCCAGCCAGCGTTCCTTCATCATCAAACGCATACGAAGAAACTTCTTCAAGAACCGCAGCTCCTTCATGCATGGTAACCAGATCAGAACCTACCCGCTTCCCGATATAATCCTTGCCAAGCGCCCGGTTCTTCACAAACATATCCATCTCAACCCCATGGCCGAATGCTTCATGCGCAATCAGCCCGGATACCTCCGGAGACAGGATCACATCATACATGCCAGGCTTCACCGTTTCAGCTCCAAGCAGTTCATCTGCCTGCTTCAGCGCTTCCTTCAGGCACTGATCCATGCCTCTGAAAATCTCCGGTCCTTTTCTTCCGCTGACCGCAGAATAACCCTGAACGCTTTTTCCATCTCTCATGCCGATTGCAGCAACCATGCCTTCTGAAATCACATAGCTCTGCCGCATATCCCGCTTCTGGCTCATGAACATCTTCGAGATATGGGTTGAAGAAGCATTTGCCACGCATTCGACAATATCCGGATGAGAAACACCTTCCTCACTCAGCTTGCTGAAGAACTTCACCAGTTTCTCAAGATCGCAGTTCTCCGGCATTTCTTCTGTTTCCATCTCTGCAGAAAACTGCAGCGGTTCTTCTTCCATCACCGGTGTCTGATAGACAGCAGTTCCCATCTTCTGCAGCAGTTCCAGCTGCTGATCCAGATTCCTGCAGATCTTCTCTTCCATTACCTCCGGATGTTCCGGATCAAAGTCGTTGAATGCATATTCGCTGTACAGGCCATTCCTGCATACCCGTACCGTATTTCCCCGCTCCGTCGTCAATGTCTGGTGGCTGATCTGCTTCGATCTCTGCATGATCGATGCCTGAAACCCGACAGAATCAGACGAAAGCACGCTTACATAGTCATAATGTTCCTCCAGAAGGCTGATCAGCCTGCGGATCCCCGGAGCTATCCGGGTAAGATAATCTGAAAAATGAACTTTCATATTCAATCCTTTCAGCAGTGATCTTAACATATATTCCAGGATCTGTTCTGACTCAGGATCCGGATTGAAAACTTGTACCTCCATTCCTCCAGCTATGGTATAATCAACAGGCACACGGAGAAGTACCCAAGTGGTTGAAGGGACTGGTTTCGAAAACCAGCAGACGTGCAAGCGTGCGAGGGTTCGAACCCCTCCTTCTCCGCCATGTAAAAAACCGTTCAGAATTCTTATTCTGAGCGGTTTTATTATAGAAAGACTATCCTTATATTTTCACGGATTGCATCTCTTGCATGGGACATATCCGGAATTTACTGCATCATCCCGGCTGTAGAATTCCACTCGATTAGATGGCTTCATATCAGAGACGCTGCTGCACCAGGAATAATGGAACTTCCTGGAATTGGCATTACCGATATACGGAGCACTTCCAGCATACGGATCATCATAGGTCTGGAAATTGCTTGTACCGCCTCCGGATTGCTCAGTATAAGTCTCCGTCTGAACCCGATCCGCATCGGAATACCATTCCGGGTGATAGGAACAATAGCCTCCCTGAACATAGGATGCATCTGATACCCATCCGCAGTCATCCGGGGTCGGAGTCAGTTCCGGAGTAGGAGTTGGTGTCGGCTCTGGGATAGGAGTAGGTGACAGTGTGGGAGTCGGGGTAGGTGCAGGGGTTGGTGTTGGAGTCGGCTCTGGCGTAGATGCTTCAGCAGTTTCAGGCGTCGGAGTTTCTAATGTGTCAGAAGCTGGTTCAGCGTTATTCTCTTCAGCTGCTAAATCCTGCGAAATTGCTGTCGCGGCAGCAGTGCTTTCCGGTGCAATCGCTGCGGATGCATCAGCCGCCTGCCCTGCACATGCCATGGTAAAGAGGCAGGTAATGCAGAGAACCGATTTAATCAGTCTGCTGCCGTCTGGAATACGATGATGCTTTCCACCAGGTGACAGCAATAGTAATGTTCCTAGGATCCCGAGGATTTCTTCTGACAAGGAACCATTGCTGAATCCTGTCATTCCGAGAACGAGAAAACACAATGCAGCTATCCAAAGCAGTTCTTTTCTGATACTCGATTTCATTGTCACATTTCCCCTCTATGACTACCTTGATCTTACAACATTACGCTTGACCATGCATGATCATTAAAAACAGAACCATTTTGTAGACCCAAAACGCAAATACGGCAGATGCTTTCTTCGGCCAAAAAGCAGGGCTCTTGAATTATTGGCTTGCAGCAGGCAGCTTCAGACTTGCTTATCATCTTCCCAGTGCCTGATATCCTGATTCAGAGCGCACTGAAAACATCTGCTGCTGTATTCTTCTTGTCTGCTGCCTATTCAGAGTGCGGATTGTGTGATTCTCAAAGCAGAAGTCCCGGTCCATTCTCCCATGGTATCTTTCTGCGCTGGTCCTGCTGTTGTATATTCGCTGGAATTTGCCGGAATCCCTCGCTATATCGCTCGGCACTCCTGGATCCTCGCTGATCTTCAGCAGATATACATGGTGCTTGTATTCATACCGAATTGCTTTCCGATTTCTGTCGTATCCGCGATAGTGCGTTTTCTGCATCTATCTCGGATACCCGGTCTCCGGATCAATCTTCTCTTCTTCAATGGCTCGATCATATATAAACACCTCTCCTGCTTCACTAGTGTTGATTAAGCTGATACTGAAAGCCTTTTCTCAACAACCTAAATGATTCAAACAGGACCTGCCTGAAAGCTGAAAATGGGGAAATGACAGGCAGAATATTTCTCAATCGTTTATGGAGAATAAGAAAAACGCAGGAATCATCCTGCGAGTTTCGATAGATAGAAGACAAATTTACTTACCGAGTTTCTTAAACAGCTTCTTCGGATTGATCGCATCTGCTGCTTTGCTCAGAACCGCATCTATTTTATTATGCGTGATAGCACCGCAGTACGGGCACTTCTCGGCCCGATCCGGGATTGGCTTATGACATTTCCAGCATTCCATGATTCCGCATTCCTCCAGAGATGATCAGGAATTCATCTCTTCCCATTTCTCATAGAGATGGGCAAGCTCGTTATGAATATCATCGATCTTCTCATCGAGTTCATTCATCTTCTGATAATCCTGATAGTACTCCGGTTCAAAGCGCAGCGCACGATGAGCTTCCAGATCCTGTTCCTTTTCCGTGATCTGCTTCTCCAGCTTTGCAATCTCCCGTTTCTTTCCATCCGGGCTGAGCATCTTCTCAGCTGGCTTTTCCGGAATCACTGGTGCAGCAGCTTCCTGCTTCTTCGGTTCCGGAGCGGGGGTTCCGTTCTTCTCAGCTACGTATTCATCATACGTCATCGGCAGATATTCTGCGCCGCCATTCTCCATGATCAGCAGACCAGTAGCCAGCTGTTCAATGAAATAGCGGTCATGGCTGACAAACAGAATCGTTCCGGAAAATCCCTTCAGAGATTCTTCCAGTGCTTCCTTGCCTGGAATATCCAGATGGTTCGTCGGCTCATCGAGAATCAGCACATTGGAATGCTGAAGCAGAAGCTTTGCAAAACTCAGCCGGACCTTCTCACCGCCTGAAAGCACATCTACGGTCTTGAATACTTCATCCGCACTGAACAGGAACTGACCGAGAACAGATCTCACCTGCGTCCTGTCGAGATCCGGATTCTCATCCCATAGTTCTTCCAATACCGTCTTACCGGAAGAGAACTGCGCAAGCTGCTGATCGAAGTATCCCTTCTCAATCTGATGACCCCATAAGAACGAACCGCCAAGCGAAGGAATCAGTTCCATCAGCGTCTTCACGAACGTAGACTTGCCGCATCCATTCGGACCGATGATCGCAATGCGGTCGCCTCTGCGCATCGACATGGATACTTCGGTCAGCGGATGATCATAGCCGATCTTCAGATGATCTGTTTCCAGCACCTTCTCGCCGCCTTTGATCCGCGGAGTGAAGTGCGCATGGAACGTCTTCATATCTGCTTTCTGCACCGGATCAAGCTTTTCCATCCGATCCAGATACTTGATCTTCGACTGTGCAAACGATGCTTTGTTCTTCTTATAGCGGAACTTCTCAATCAGTTCCTGCAGACGCTGGATATCTTTCTGCTGACGCTCATACGCCTGTTCCTGGCGTTCCAGGTTATTCTTCTTCTGCACGACAAACGAAGAATAGTTACCGACATAGCGGGTCATCTTCCCGTATTCCATGTCATAGACAACATCCGCAGTATGATCCAGAAACATCCGGTCATGAGAAACCATGACAACCGCTTTCGGGTAGTTCTTCACATAGCCTTCCAGCCACTCGATCGTTTCCATGTCGAGATGGTTCGTCGGCTCATCCAGAAGCAGGATATCCGGCTTGGAGAGAAGAAGCTTCACGAATGCGATTCTGGTCTTCTGTCCCCCGGAGAATTCGCCGATCTTCCGATGAATCTCCTCCGGCGCAAAGCCGAACTTCGTGAAGACCGTCATCATCTCGGATTCCCAACTGTAGCCATTAACAGCCTCAAATTTTTCCTGCAGTTCTGCGTAGCGAGAAAGGAGTTTCTCGGAAGAATCTGTCTTCATCCGTTCTTCCAGATCATGCATCTCATGTTCCATGGCAAGAACAGGCTCAAAGACCGCCCGCAGTTCCTGATCAACCGTCAGATTGTCATCCGACAGCGGCTTCTGCGCAAGATACCCGATCGTGACCCCGTTCATTCTGGAAACCGTTCCGGAATCGAAATCCATCTCTCCGCACATGCAGCGAAGGAACGTAGTCTTTCCGCAGCCATTGCGGCCGACGATCGTCACCTTCTCAGTTCCCTTGATTTCAAACTGCACGTCCTCGAATACGGAATCCGCACCGAAGGACTTGCTTGCATGACTAACCTGATAAAGCACCTGATTCTCCTTACAATCTGATATCTACGATATGCTTTGCAAACCGCTTGTTCTCCGGCGGCAGCTGTCTCCAGCTCGGAGCGATCGCAGTATTGAGATATTCTTCCGGATGATGGGCAATCGGCAGTTCAGTGTCCTCAAACGGCACATACTGCGCCGGGAAAATATCATCATAGCGGAAGATGAACGGATGGAAAGGACTCTTCCAGACCCAGGTCAGATCAAAGCCGATATAGGGGCTGTGTTCTTTCTCGCACCGCTCGCTGTATGAAATCGCATTATGCATGATGAGGGATTTGATTCCCTTCGGATTCACATGGAAGACATTGTCCGCAATGATCTCAGGAACCATGAGCACGTCATTGGCCAGCCGGGGCGGCAGGTCCTTCCATTTATCGGTCGTGGCATAGTCCCAGACAAACACATCCAGAAATACACCATCGCAGCCATCATACCCTGTGCATCGATTGGACAGCAGGGAATTCACTTCTTTCAGATACGTTCCCTTCTTGCGGATCTTCATGCCCGGAATCAGCACGTTGAACCGCTTGTCCGTATACCAGCACTGAAATACATACTTGTCCGGACACTGTTCCTTCATGACCTCAATGAAGCGCATGAAATCACTGCGCATCATGAAAATATCCGCATCATCGTCCCACGGAATAAACCCCTTATGGCGAACCGCACCAAGCGCACTTCCGCCCGAAAGAAAATAGGGAATATCGTTCCTGCGGCAGAGCTCATCGATATCCTTCATCATCTCCAGAAGAACCATCTGGACATCATGAACTGTGATCTTTGTCCCATCCGGGTTCTGCTTCAGTACATATTCTTCCATTTTCCAAATATACTCCTGTTTCTCAGAACATCAGGTTGCGCGGCGTCCGTGCAAACGGAATCACGTCACGGATGTTCTCCATGCCGGTCACATACATGACAAAGCGCTCAAAGCCCAGACCGAACCCCGCATGCTTGCAGCCGCCGTACCGGCGAAGATCCAGATACCACTGATATCCATCCATCTTCATGCCAAGTTCCTTCATGCGGTTTTCCAGCACATCGAGGCGCTCTTCTCTCTGGCTGCCGCCGACCAGCTCGCCGACACCCGGCACCAGCAGATCGCAGGCAGCAACCGTCTTGCCATCCTCATTCTGGCGCATGTAGAATGCTTTGATGTCTTTCGGATAATCCGTCAGGAACACCGGTCCCTGCACTACCTTATCGGTGATATACCGCTCATGCTCGGTCATGAGGTCCATGCCCCAGTGGATATCCTTATTTTCAAACTGCTCCGGATCTGCCTTCTTCAGAATCTCGATTGCTTCGGTATAAGGCATTCTGCGGAACTCGCTGTTCTTCACATGATCAAGACGCTCAATCAGACCCTTCTCAATGAATTCATTGAAGAACTTCATCTCTTCCGGACAGTTATCTTCCACATACTGGATGCAGAACTTCACCATGTCCTCGATGCAGTCCATATCATCTTCCAGATCAGCGAAAGCCATCTCCGGTTCAATCATCCAGAACTCAGCCAGATGGTTCGTCGTATTCGAATTCTCAGCACGGAACGTCGGCCCGAACGTATACACATCGCGGAATGCCAGAGCAAACGCCTCAGCCTGCAGCTGACCGGAAACGGTCAGACTGGCATGCTTGCCGAAGAAGTCTTCGTCATACTTGCCATCGCTGCGAGTGGTAACCGTAAACGTCTCGCCGGCACCCTCAGCATCATTGCCAGTGATTTCCGGCGTATTGACATAGACAAATCCCTGGTCCTGGAAGAACTCATGAATAGCCATAGCCAGCACGGAACGAACCCGGAATACCGCACTGAATGTATTGGTCCGCGGACGCAGATGACCGATCTCACGGAGATACTCAAACGAATGACGCTTCTTCTGAAGCGGATAAGTCTTGTCGCACTCTCCTTCCAGCACAATCTCCGTTGCCTGGATCTCGAACGGCTGCTTGTTATCCGGAGTAGCTACATACTTTCCGGTCACCGAAACAGCAGTGCCGGTCAGGTACTTTCCGACTTCTGCAAAATTCGCCAGCGACTGCTCATAGACGATCTGGGCATTCTTGAAATACGAACCGTCATTCAATGCCAGAAATCCGACATTCTTGCCAGCCCGGTTCGTTCTGACCCAGCCCTGCAGGAACACATATTCCACCTGGTCCTTCTCCAGCTGGGACCCTTCATTCGTCAGTTCATACAATTCCCTGACCGTCATTTCACTCAGCATAGTATTCTCCGATCTCTCCTTACTGCTGTTTATTTCTGCATGGAGTTTGCCTCAAAGACAAGCTCCTGAATCGACGACACGACATCGATCTGTTTCACATGTACATTTGCCGGCACTGTGAAATGGTCGCTCACGAAACTTACCAGTCCCGTAATTCCGTTCTTCACGAGCAGATCAACCGTAGGCTGAACTTCCCGGGAAATCGTCAGAATTGCAATCCGGCATCCTTCCGGCTTCTTCTCTGCAATCTCATTCAGATTGTAGACCGGGACACCAGCGCCCTTCACATCTTCCGGCTTCAGATCAAAGGCACATACAATCTCACCGACCACATGGTTCCAGTGATTGTAGTTCAGAAGTGCCTTTCCGAGGTTTCCGCATCCGACCAGAATGATCTTCTCATCAAAGTTCATGCCGAGCTGATCGCTGAAGATCTGAATCAGATCATCAACCTTATAGCCATAACCCTGCTTCCCGAGATTTCCGAGAAAGCTGAAGTCTCTGCGGATCGTGGTAGATTCGATGCCGACATAATCGGCAAGTTCCCGGGACATGATGCGATCCACTCCGTCTGCCTTCAGACGGCGCAGGGCCTTCAGATATACCGGATAACGATGCAGTGTTGCCTTTGGTACTAGTTTATTGTTTTCCATATTTTTCACCTGGGTACAGTGTATCATAAACTAGTGAATGTGATAATATGAATAATCCTAACAAGATAATTAATTCTCTCCTGGCATCATCAGACCCGGATCTGCAGCGGCATCAAATCCGCCGAATGCTTTATGAAGGTACGCAGTATAACCCACCGCACCGATCATTGCCGCATTGTCCGTGCAGCATTTCAGAGGCGGAATGACCAGCTTCGTTTCCGGATAAGCCTTCATCTTGTCCGTCATCATGGAACGAAGACGGGAATTAGCCGCAACTCCGCCTGCCAGTACCAGCATCTTCGGCTTGAATTCCTTTACCGCTGCACATGTCTTATCCGTCATGGAATTCAGTGCAGTCTCCTGGAATGCATATGCCATATCAGCCGGATTAACTTCCTTGCCCTGCTTCTTCAGACGCTGATCCAGCTGCAGCACTGCGGTCTTGAGGCCGGAGAACGAGAAGTCATAAGGCTTAGCCGTCTTCGGCGTCGGCAGCACATAGTCCGGATCTGCCTTGCCGAGCTTAGCCAGCTTATCCATGACCGGTCCGCCCGGATAGCCGAGGCCCAGCACACGGGCAACTTTGTCATATGCTTCGCCGATCGCATCATCCATAGTTGTGCCGATGACCTTGAAGTCCCAGTCATTCGCCATCCATACAAGCTGCGTATGACCGCCCGAAACAACCAATGCCATTAACGGGAATTCCAGATCCGTCACGAACCGATTGGCAAAGATATGTCCAGTGATATGATGAATCGGAATCAGCGGCTTATGGAACTCCCAGGCAAGCGTCTTGGCAGCCTGAACGCCAACATGCAGAGAACCGATCAGACCAGGACCCTGGGTATAGGCAATCGCATCGATGTCATCCATCGTCACCCCAGCCTGTTTTACCGCCTCGCTGATAACTGCAGAAATATTCTCCACATGAATGCGGCTCGCTACTTCCGGAACGACCCCGCCATATAATGTATGCACATTGATCTGACTCGAAACAACATTGGAAAGGATCTCTTTCCCATCCCGGACTACCGCACATGCTGTCTCATCGCAGCTTGTCTCAATCCCTAATATCAGCGTCATCTTTCTGACCTCCAATCGGCTTCACCATGAGATACGCATCTTCGCCATTCTCGTAGTAGCCTTTTCTTATATTCACCTGAATAAACCCATGTTTCTCGTAGAGATGCCTTGCCGGAGCATTGCTTACGCGTACCTCCAGGGAAAACGTCTCGCAGCCTTGATCTGCCGCATCTTTCTCTGCATAGCTCAGCAATGCACTGCCGATGCCGCGATTCTGATATTCCGGATCCACTCCGATCGTCGCAACCTGAGCCTGCTCATATAGAATCCAGTAGTCAAGATACCCGACTACCCTCCCTTCTTCTTCATCGACAAGAAGAATTGCAAAGGGATTCTCATGCAGTTCATGCTCGAATTCCTTCCACGGCCACGGGCTGTCCGCAAACAGCACATTCTCCAGCTCGGCAATGCGATCAAGATCCTGGTCTTCAGCAGCTCGGATCATTGATGATGAGGCAGGTAGCTCTCACTGCTCTTCAGATATTCCGGCTTTACGAGATGCACATTCTCTGCATACTTCCACTGATCTTTCAGCGCCAGGAAATTCTCAGCAAGATCCGGAATATGGTCTTCTCTTCCTACCAAACTGCCATCGCCGATCACGGTTTCCGCTTCTAGGATCTCTGCCTTCACTTCTTCACAAGGCTTCGCTTCTACCGTACCGGAAAGAACCCCATATTCATAAACCGCTGTATAGACACGGCCTCCTCTTGCATCAAGGACGACGCGGGCTCTTGGCTCCATGCCAGCAAACAGCTGCAGCGTGCCAACCGTTGCGATCGGAAGATTCCGCATTGCACAGAATACCTTCGCCACTGTCATCGCAATCCGTACACCGGTATAGCTGCCAGGGCCTTCGCTGACCACGACCTGACCGATATCTTCCGGTTCCAGACCGGCTTCCTTCATCAGATCCATCAATCTCGGAAACAATTCTTCCGACTGCTTCTTCCAGCACTTTTCCTGGAACTTCGCCACGATCTGATCATCCCGGATCAGCGCAATCACAAGATACTGAGTACTGGTATCCATGCATAATGTAATCATCTGATTTCCTCCAGAAGCTGTTCGTATTCAGCCCCATTCGCTGTCATCGTAAACTCCCGATCACTTTCCTCAAGCAGACGGATTGAAATAGAAAGATACTCTTCCGGAACAAGATCCGGCACAAACTGAGACCACTCAATGACCGTCAGCCCGCCATCCGTCAAATACTCATCAAACCCGAGATCCTGATGAACCCCTTCAAGCCGATAAGCATCAATATGATTCAGTTCCAGCCGGCCATGATATAACTTCTGGATCGTGAAGGTAGGACTGGTAACGGTTCTCGTGATCCCCAGACCCTTTGCAATTCCCTGGGTCAGACACGTCTTACCCGCCCCGAGATCGCCTTTCATCAGGAATACCATATCAGGCTTCGCATGAGCACCGAGCTTTTCTCCAAGCGCATGCGTTTCCTCGACACTTTTCGTAATCACTTTCAGTTCTTTCATAACTGTGCCTCGCAGGCATTAATTATACACGCTCTGAGTGCCATTGCATGCATAAATACCCACTTTCAAAGGTTCGTAAGCCATCAGCAGAAGAATCATCACATGCATGAATGGATGCATCAAAAGAACTAAGCCCGAGGTAGAGTAAAACAGATACGTTTAGTAAGCTGCCGCTGTCCCCGTTTTCTGATTCCCTTTGCATGGATAAATGACTTCATTGCTTTATAACAAAGGTCCCCTAAACATCCCATTTTCATTTCTGAGACCTTTCGGAGCATCTGCACAAAGAATCAGGATCATGGATTCAAATATTGATTCAGTGTTCCCAATGGCCAGTCAGTATAAGGTAAGAGGAACAAAAGCTTGCTCCAGAGTAACATAAAAAAAAGAGGAAGAGCAGAAGCTCTTCCATCGATTACCCGGCAGCGTGCTTGATTCACTGAGGTCCGCTCAGCTATTTTCGCCCCTGCAGTGCTTAACTTCTGTGTTCG
>Ga0256404_1003562_pt1 | contig 31352 bp, 33 predicted proteins | sample RumenRJG_01DNA_FD_185990 | JGI IMG/M metagenome (GOLD analysis project Ga0256404, IMG submission 185990) | Bovine rumen microbial communities from Lethbridge, Alberta, Canada - RJG_01 | ecosystem: Host-associated > Mammals > Digestive system > Stomach > Rumen | place: Canada: Alberta | collected...
TCAAGACTCTTCGCAGACAGGGCTATGGCTATCCGGATGACGAATACTTCTTCCTGAAGCTATTTGACATGAGCCGACGGGACTATGTCCGGAACCCTAAATCCCACAAGTTTTGTGATTGAGCCGGAATTATCCTTGGACTTCTGATTGCGGCAGCAGGAGCACCGATTGTGTGCATCGCTGGTGAGACTCCGGTCGAGGTTCGGTCCGATACAGGAGAAGAAACCAGGCAGCAGGATCCTGCCGAATTACTTATGGAGCAGATGCCAAAGGGACATTGGGTTCAGCTGGGACAGCATACATTGACATTTTACTGTAACTGCAGGAAATGTTGTGGGAAATGGTCCGGAGGACCGACAGCATCCGGCACGATGCCGGCAGAAGGCAGAACCGTAGCCTGCGGTTCGCTGCCGCTGGGAACAAGAATCTTGATCCCTGGATTCGGGGAATATATCGTGGAAGACCGTGGTGTCCGAGGAAAACATATAGATATTTACATGGCAAGTCATGCAGCGTGTCTGAAGAACGGAATAAAGTACGCAAACATATTCCGCTGGGTGGAGGACTGAATATGAAAAAGGTTGAGCTGCTTAACATAGATAACGAGGTGCAAAGACGTGTGAATGTTTTGTTTCCTGAAGCTGCATTGGAAGAAGCGCTTAGAAAAACAAAACGAATCAGAATCAAATATCTTACACCGGATATCGATCCTGTAAAAGAGATATCCCAGGGAGACTGGATCGACCTCCGGGCGGCGGAGGATGTCCATATCGAAAAAGGGGAATACAGGATGATTCCACTGGGTGTAGCTATGGAACTGCCGGTGGGATATGAAGCTATCGTGGCTCCCAGAAGCAGCACATTTAAGCATTTCGGAATATTGATGGCAAACTCTATCGGGGTGATCGATGAAAGCTACTGCGGAGACAATGATGAATGGCACTTTCCTGCTTATGCTACCAGGGCAACATTTATCCGGAAGAACGACAGAATATGTCAGTTTCGGATCCTGCGGCACCAGGACCCGGTTATATTCGAGACTGTAACGGAACTGGGAAACGGTGACAGGGGAGGATTCGGCAGCACAGGAAGGAGATAATGTAAGCCATGCCGGATGACTTTTGGTACGACTGGGTGCTTGCGACCGCAGCACTTAGGGGAGATTGTACATTGTCTTCTGCGACTCTGGAACGGTGGGAGAATGAGAAATTCGGGTTTGTCTGGGTGGTGTCTCCGGAGAGACTGGAGTTTCCGGAGGTGGATCTTTGGTTATGAGAGAGGTGGAGAAGATGAGTAAAGACCTGATGATATATTTCGATGGTGATGGTGTCGCAAGGGCCTATGACGATACATACGATATTACGATTCACTGCGAGAGCGAAGAAGAGATGCAGAGGGCCATTGAAGTCATTAATTCCAGGAGGTGGATTCCATTCAGGTCGAGACCGATGACGGAAGAAGAAAAGGAAATGCATCCTGACATGGATGACATATTAGATTGCAAGCTGCCGAATGACGGCCAGGCGATTCTAGTCACCATCGAGATCGACGGACGCCGGTGGGTGAATTATGACGAATACTATGAGGACGGCGGGTCATATTTAGACAGCGGCTACGAAATATGCACCGAAGCGACGGCCTGGATGCCCCTGCCGGAGCCGTATAGGGAGGAAAGCGAATGAGTATGAGTTATAAAGACGATATCAGGAGATGCTTAGAGTATCTCTGCAAGGAAAAAGAAAGTCTACTGAAGGATGAACTCTGGGACGAGAGCAGCTCCCAGCTCTACGAAGAGCTGGAGGAGTACTGCAGAGCTATCCATGCAGCACTGGAAACCATAGAGTATTACGAAGGATGCTCTGCCATCGTGAAGGCAAAAGAGGGAGCAGACTATGTAAAGAGCATAGGGATGGAGTGGTATAAGACCAAAGTCGCAGCACTCAATGAAAAACTGGGGCTGGGCTATGAAAAGGAGGAAAAGAAAGATGACAAATGATGAATTCATGAAGCTGTGCAAGGAATCCGTAGTTAATTACTTTAACGTGAGAAAAGACAGCACGGACAAAAACGGGAATATCACAGAAGACAATGTGTTTATTGTGTGGATGTGCAAGACGCTGCAGAATCACAAAGCCATGGTAAGCACCACAGTATCTGACGGTATGTACTATGAACTGACATATAACGGAGATAAGGACGAACTGTATCTGGATGCCTATAAGAAATGGCAGAATGTCCTCATCCATCCTCATGCACCAAAGCACAACGAGATGGAGGCCCAGCATGAAGTATAGAGTCGAGCTCACAGAAGAGCAGATGAAGATTGTGCAGATATCACTGGAAGAATATTTTCGACTCCGTATGGGACAGGAGAGGGACTTCTGTGATGACATGGCCCTCATGGGAAGGACCTTCCCCAAAGAGGGACCGGAACACAACAGAGCCTTCGATGCATTCATTCTCCGGAGAGACCATCTGCAGGAGATCATGAGAGGATTCTTCAACATTGCCTTTGAGCCACAGGGCTACCTGCGGGAGAAGACAGATGAAATGATGATCGCGGAATGCATCTGGGATGCGATCCGCTTTGCGAGAGGACAAAGCAGGTGGGGAGATGTCCTGCAGGTCGGACCGGAACCGGCACCAAAAATTGAAAAGCTGGAGGATGAACCATGAATAAAATCAAAGTCATCATAAAGAGACCGGATGAGCGGTACGGTCATGAGGCCACAATGACAAATAGCCTGGAAGCCCTGCAGAGACGGGTAGAAGGCTATATCGAGACAATAACGCTGGGAGATGTGGTTATTATCTGCAATGAAGAAGGGAAGCTCGTTCCGCTGATTCAGAATTTCAAACTGATTCAGGGAGGTGTGCAGGATATCATCCGGGGAACCGTTGTAGTATGCGGAGCTATGGATGATGAATTCACAGATTGTCCTATCGATTTGCGGGAATGGAGAAGAATGCTGGAATCATGGGGTAACAAATAGGCAGCAGGACAGGAGGAAAGAAGCGAATATGACGAAAGAGATATTGATTGTGTCTATGGCTTGCTGGGCCATTGGAATTCTGACGGGTGGTTATGTGATGCGACTCATATACAAAACCAAGGCCGAGAAGGCCATGAAGGAATGTGAAAGATATATGAAACATATAACTCCAACCATAAGGGACACAATGGTATTAAAAAGCAGAATTGAGGTCCCGATCGTGGCTGAGGTAACGGAGGAAGATGTGGAAGATATAAAACATCGTTTGGCACTGGATTTGTCGCGGCAAATTGCAACGAACATGAATTTCGAAATGTATAAAGACCCGGCGCTGCTGGAGAATGTATTCAGTGCATGGATAAGGATTGTTACGAAAGAACATTGAATTCGGAACGGGCAGCGGGACAAAGAAGGGAGGACGGCATGAAGGTTTGCTCATTAGAGTGCAGATGTAATATCTGCAGATTTCACAGGTCAAACATCAGGGAGGACGCAAAGAGAATTGACTGGGCAGAGCTGATGGGGACAAACGATTGCATACTCACGGTACGGTCCAGGGAACGTGAAGCGGTATATAACGAGGCAGCAGGACGATGAATTACGAAAGATGCGCGGCATGTCCATTTTTTGTCGGCATGAACCGTAAGAATAAATCGAAAACAATTACGATCACCTGTGAGAACATGGATATCATGGGCTTCGACATGAAGAACATGCTGTCTTTCCAGAACAAGAACGAACGCAGCGATTACTACAACCTGTTTTGTGCAGATAGATATGAGAGCTGCGTGTATTACAAAGCAATATACCAGAATATGGAGCAGAGATATGAAAAAAAACGGAGAAAAGCAAAAACCATTACGAAAGCAAAAGGAGTTCTTGGAGATTAAGTGCCGGGAGCTGAAGAGAATCGGTCTGGTCCAGAGGGACAGAGCCAGAAGAGCTGAGCTGAATGTGATGATGCTGGAGAAGCTTATCGCAATTCTCCTGCGGAAGACAGGCGGAGAAATCAAAGTGACAGACCAGGAGCTGATGTCGGAGCAGGAAGAGGTTATCAGCTGGCTGAACGAAGATGAAAAGAGCGTAACATATATGTTGGCCAGCAGATATAAACCCAGGGAAGCAGAAGAAAAAACGGAACAGTGACATCACAGAAGCCTCAAATTTGAGGCTTCTTTTTGTGGTGGGGGATTTTATCGAAAATCTTTCAGAAAATGGTCTCAGGAAGGAGGAGAAGGCATGGCGAGGGCAAAATATGAAGAATGGACAAAGGATCCGGACAAATTGATGCTCCTGAAGGGATGGGCCATGCGGGGACTCTCTGACCAGCAGATAGCAAAAAACATAGGAATATCGCGGTCTACGCTGAATGAATGGAAGAAAAAGTATTCGGACATATCGGACAGCCTAAAAAAGGGGAAAGAAGTTGCAGACATAGAAGTCGAGAATGCCCTGTTTAACAGGGCTATCGGCATGACGATCCAGAAGAAAAAGAGCATTAAATGCAAAGTTGTCACATATGACAAGAACGGGAAGAAGCGGAAAGAGGAGGAAGTGCTGAAGGACGCTTATGAAGACGTCATATTCCCTCCGGATACCGCGGCAATCATCTTCTATCTGACCAATAAGATGCCGGATGACTGGAAGCAGAAGCGGATTCCTCTGCCGGATGCCGGGGAGACAGAAGGACTGGGATATATCACGGCAATTCCGGTTGATATGAAGTCCGCGGTAGCGAAGATAAAGGAGAAGCAGAAGGAGTATGAAAGCATCATCGACGTCTAAGTATCCGTGCATCTGGAAGCCCCAGATGAAACAGGCGATCATGATGTCCCGCGGGGAGGATGAAGGACTCTATGGCGGCGCTGCCGGCGGCGGTAAGTCGGATTATCTCATTATCGAGGCTCTTCGGCAGGTACATATCCGAAATTATCGAGGATTGTTACTCCGGAAGACATATCCACAGCTGGAGGCATTAATTGACAGGTCGCTGGACCTGTATCCAAGGGCATTTCCGAAGGCGAAATACAATTCCAGTGAACACAAATGGAGATTCCCAAGTGGGGCATCCATAACCTTCGGCAGTATGCAGTACACGAAGGACAGGAAAAAGTACCAGGGACGAGCATTTGACTTTGTGGGATTCGACGAGCTGACACATTTTACCTGGGATGAGTACAACTACCTGTTTTCCCGTAATAGACCGACAGGGCCGGGAACCAGAGCGTATATAAGAGCAACGGCAAACCCTGGAGGAGTGGGCCATGGATGGGTAAAAGAGCGGTTCATTACTGCCATGGAGCCATATGAAACAAAGGTCGATGTCACGTCAGTGAGGATGCCGAATGGCAAGACAAAGATGCTGTACAGGACGCGGATCTTCATTCCGTCCACAGTGTTCGATAATGAGATTCTGCTGAAGAATGACCCGAACTATCTTGCTTCTCTGGCATCCATGCCATACAAAGAGCGGCAGGCCCTGCTGTATGGAGACTGGGATTCCTTCTCAGGACAGGTATTCATGGAATTCAAGGATGATCCGGAAGGATACCAGACCAGGAAGTGGAGTCATGTGATAGAACCGTTTGATATTCCGGAAGACTGGAGCATCTACTGCGGTTTTGACTTCGGCTTTTCAAAACCATATTCCGTCGGATGGTATGCGGTGGATCATAACGGATGTATATACCGCATTCGGGAACTGTACGGATGCATGAAGGACCAGCCGAATACGGGAGTGCAGGATGAACCTATGGAGATAGCCAGGAAGATCAAAGAGGTGGAGGCTACAGACCCGAACCTGAAGGGAAGATGCATCCGGAGGATAGCGGACCCGGCAATCTTCGAGAAATCAAAGGGAGAGTCCATCGCGGAAATGATGGAGAGAGGCTTTGTATCCTGGGAACCGGGGGATCATACCCGCTTAGCCGGGAAGATGCAGTTTCATTATCGGCTGGCCTTTGATGAGAAAGGAAAGGCCATGCTGTATGTATTCAACACCTGCCAGGGATTTATAAGGACCATACCTTCACTGGTATATGACGAGAAGAAAGTGGAGGATGTCGACACAGCTGGTGAAGACCATATATACGACGAGTGCAGATATGTGCTGATGGAACATCCTATAGCGCCGCGGAAGAACATGAAAAAAGAGATTCCTCAGGAAGACCCGCTGGATCTCTTCAAGGACGAAAAGAAACCATATTACTTTTTCAGAGTATAGGAGGATGAGATGGCAAGAAGGAGAAGAGGGGAAGCAGAGATTCCGCAGGAACAGCTGCAGGAACCGGCAGAACAGCTCAGGGAGCCTGTAGAACAGGATATGCTGTCGGCAGCAGGACCAGAGGAACGCAGACTGCCTCCGGGGGCAGCAGGACAGACTCTGGTAGAACCGCCGGCAGAAGGATATATCACATCAGAACCGGAGAGAATGCCTGCTTTCCGCGGAATCATCGGCAAAGAGCAGATAGACAGAGCTGATGCCCGTCTGAGGAAGTTTATGCAGGGAAAACAGCAGCTGCAGCAAAGAGTTATCAGTGATGAGCAGTGGTGGAGGCTGAAAGGCTGGGATGAGATGGCCTCAAAGTCTGAGAACGAGTATGATCCGCGGCCTGCATCTGCCTGGATGTTTAATAGCATTATCAACAAACACGCGGATTTCATGGACAACTTCCCTGATGCAAACATCCTGCCGCAGGAGGAAAGCGACAAGAACACTGCAGTAATCCTGAGTGAAGTGATTCCTGTCATCAACAAGCAGAACGGATTTACAGACTGTTACAGCAAGGAAGTCTATGACAAGGTGAAATTCGGAACAGGTATCTATGGAGTCTTCTGGGATGTATCAGCTCATAACGGCCTGGGAGATGTGAAGGTAAGACCTGTTGACGTTCTGAAACTCTATTGGGAACCGGGCGTGGAAGATCCGGAGGCATCCAGGGATATGTTCTTTGTTGACCTGGTAGATACAGATATCCTGAAAGCTACATATCCGCAGCTGAAAGATATCGGGAAGGGCTCCTGGCAGGGTTACGATGCAAAGTATGTCTATGAGGATGAGATTGATACCACAGAAAAGACTGTAGTAGTCGATTGGTACTACAAAAAGACTATTCGCATTGACTCCGGAAATCCTATGGATATTCCGGTCATCAAGACTGTCCTGCATTATGTGAAGTACTGCGAAGGAATCCTTCTCTATGCTTCCGAGAATGACCCGAATATGGCCGAGGGATTCTATGCCCATGGGAGATATCCGTTTGTGTTCGATGTGATGTTCCCGATGAAGGGTTCGCCGGCAGGCTTCGGATATATTGACATCATGTGGGACCCGCAGATGTATATCGATAAGCTTGACCAGGCTATTCTGAAGAATGCCGTCATGAAGGCGAAACCGCGGTATCTGTCAAAAGATGGCGGAGGCATCAACGAGGACGAGTTCGGGGACCTGTCGAAGGATATCGTGCATTATACCGGAGACCCGAACGCACTTGCACCGATTCTCACTCCGGATCTGCCGGCTATAGCAGTGCAGGTGAGACAGAACAAGATAGATGAGCTGAAGGAGACGAGTGGAAACAGAGACTTCAGTCAGGGTGCTACAGCATCCGGTGTAACCGCGGCATCTGCTATTGCGGCTCTGCAGGAGGCGGGCTCAAAACTTTCCAGGGACATGATCAAGGGCTCTTACTCTGCCTTTGAGCGGGTGATCTATCTGGAGATAGAGCTTATCCGGCAATTCTACACTGTGCCGAGGGTATACCGCATCATGGGCGAGAGTGGAGAGATGCATTTCAGGTCCATTGATAATCGGCTGCTGGCCGGTGAGAAAGTGGTAAATGAATTCGGAGTCATGACCGGAGGAAGAAAACCATATTTCGATATCGATATAGCTCCACAGAAGGCATCTCCGTTCTCTAAGGTTGCCCAGAATGAATTTGCAAAGGAGCTTTACGGTGCAGGATTCTTCAATCCGGAGATGGTGGACCAGGCACTCATGTGTCTGGACATGATGTCCTTCGACGGGAAGGAAGAGCTGAAGACCAAGATCTCACAGCAGGGAACACTGTACGACAGATACATGAATCTGCAGAAGACAGCTATAAAAATTGCGGATCTGCTGGCACAGACCACGGGAGACAGCAGATTATCCAATGCTCTCCGGGCGGCAGCAGGTGTATCTATGCCGGGTATGCCACAGCAGCCTATGGCAGCAGGAGAAACCGTAACAGACAGTCTGGGGAATATCCAGAATAAGGCGGAGAATTCGACCGCCGGAAAGGCAAGGGCGAGAGTGGCTGAAGCCGCGTCTCCGAGATCATAATGACTGAAATCAGAGTAAGCAGGTACAGAACAGGAGAAACAGAACAGTACACTATCGTTTTTTCAGGTCATGCAGCAAAGATAAATGCAGGAGAAGGTAATATTCTCTGCTCTGCTATATCCATGTTGTCACAAACATTCCTGCAGTGTGCAAGGGATTTGGACAATGGAAAGACATATACCCATGATGAGGATATCGAAGATGGATATCTTCGGGTCAAGGTGATTTATCCGACAAATAGAAGAAAGTTTATCATGGGGCAGATTTCCTTCCTGGAAACCGGCATAAGACTGCTTCAGGAGGCATATCCGAAGCAGATTCATATGGTGGGGGATTTTAATTAATTTTGATGCAAAAATAAAGTGACACGCGGGAGAGACCGCTGATAGACACGCCGGAGAGACGGTAGATTAAGACGCGCGGGAAAGACCGCAGGAGAGAATATGAAGAAAATCAAATTAAACCTTCGGCTCTTTGAGGGTGAAGGTTCGGGCGAAGGAGCTCAGGCCGCCGCTGAGAATTCGGGAGCACAGGTTGTCTACGGAAAGGACGGCCAGGAACCCGGAGCACCTGTCACGAGGACTCCTGAGATGATAGCAAAGGAATTCGATGCTCTTATCAAGGGAGAATATAAAGATGCATATAATGCCAGGGTAAAGAGTACAGTCCAGAGGAGACTGGGAGACCAGAAGACGCTGCAGGATACCATTACTGCCCAGAGAGGACTGCTGGAGAAGATTGCCGGCAGATACGGCATCGAAGCGGATGATATCGAGAACCTGTCCAAGGCCATCGACAATGATGATGCATACTGGCAGGCGGCAGCAGAAGAGGCAAACATGACTGTCCCTCAGTACCGCCGGATGAAGAGTATGGAGCAGAGAGCCAATCAGGCGGAAGCTCAGCTCAGATATCAGGAGAGGGAAGCGGAGAAAGCAAGAGTATTTGCCAAATGGGACCAGGAGGCGGAGGAGCTGGCAAAGTTCTATCCTGCCTTTGATCTGGAAACGGAAATGGGAAACCCGACATTTATGAAAATGCTTGCAAATGGCTTTGAAATGAAGAATGCCTATGAGGCAATCCATCATGATGAGCTCATGCAGGCTGCAATGGCTCAGACTGCACAGAACGTGGCCATGAACCAGGCAGCGGCAGTGAGAAGTCAGCAGGCAAGGCCGCAGGAAGGCGGCACATCCTCAAGACAGGCGGTTGTGACGAAACGCGACCCCTCAAAACTCACTAATGAGGACCTGATTGATATCCGAAAAAGAGTAGAGGCGGGGGAGCGCATCAGCTTTTAAAGGAGGATGCTATGAGGCTGAAACTCAACCTTAGACTGTTCGATGATGTAACGAACGTAACGACACAGAGCTCCCTCTCTGTGGAGATGAAAACATATTATGACAAGGAGCTGATCCGCCTTGCTGGTCCGCATCTTGTCCATGACCAGTTCGCGCAGCAGAGAGATATTCCGAAGAACGAAGGTAAAACCATTCAGTTCCGGAAATATGCTCCGCTTCCGAAGGCGCTCACTCCTCTTACGGAGGGCGTAACTCCGGATGGGCAGGCACTCAGCGCAAGCCAGATCACCGCGACTGTAGCACAGTACGGTGGTTTCATCAGACTGTCCGACATGCTTATTCTCACGGCTATTGATAATAACCTCCTGGAGGCCCTGGAGGAAATCGGAGATCAGGCAGGCCGTACACTGGATACCATCACCAGAGAAGTCCTGGTGGGCGGCACAAATGTCCAGTACGGAGAAGGCACGAAGACTGCAAGAAGTGCTCTGACTGCTACTGATAAGCTCACGGTAGTGGCTATCAAGAAGGCAGTCCGTACACTGAAGAGAAAGAATGCTCCGAAGATTGGTGATGCCTATGTAGGAATCATCCATCCGGATGTTACCTTCGACCTTACGGAGGATACCAGATGGATCGAGGCCCACAAGTATTGCCGTCCGGATGAGATGTACAACGGCGAGATCGGAAGAATTGAGGGAGTACGATTTGTGGAGACTTCCGAGGCAAAGATCTTTGCCGGTGCTGGTGCATCCAGCAGAGATGTCTATGCAACTATGATTCTCGGTAAGAATGCCTACGGTACCACAAAGGTAACCGGAGGCGGTCTGCAGACGATTGTGAAGCAGCTGGGATCCGGTGGCACCGCAGATCCGCTGAATCAGCGAGCGACAGTCGGCTGGAAGGCAGTGAAGACTGCAGCAAGACTCGTTGAGGAATACATGGTTCGTATCGAGACATGCTCTGATGTAAATGAGGGTGTAGCGAATTAGTCATGAATGTTCATTACGGAATGCCGGCGGCCTCCGCCGGCATCTTCCGAAAGAGGAGAAAGTATGGCTAAGAGAGAAGTAAAGAATGACCAGGTAATGGAAGAGAACCAGGTGATGGAAGAACAGAAAACCGAAATGGTAACGGTAGAACTTCCTCTGGATGATAACCGGTACAGAGATGATGTCCATGTAATTGTGAATGGCATCGAAACAGTGGTTCCCAGAGGAGAACCGGTACAGGTTCCGAAATATGTAGCGGATGTCCTCCGGGACTCTCAGCGGCAGGACGCTATGTTCACGCGATATTCCAGAGCACTGCAGGAAGACTTCCAGAAAGGCCTGGAACAGCTTTAAAAAAGCCCCTCCGGGGGCTTTTGTCATAGGAGGGGAACATGATAATCATCAAACACAGAGAAATGCTCTTTAATAACAAGGAGCAGTATCTCGGGACTCCTTCGGATAGTAATTCCGAGACAAGGACATTCCGGATCGACAGAATACGGTCAGGGCCGGATATTGCAGATCTGACATTTAAGTTTGACCTGCAGTATGAAGATGGGACATTAGACACTACGGACCTGGAAAAAACCATAGATGACGATTACATTTACCTGACTCTCAACATCGTAAATTCCATGTTGCAGCAGCCAGGAGTAATATTTGTTGCAATCCGCGCCTATGACAGTACAGGAGATGTCAGATACAGCACATACAAGGCAACAATGTACTGTGGGGATACAGTAGATGCACCTTCAGGAACGGCAGGTCAGTTGACACAGCTAGAGGCCCTGGAACGAAGGATCGATATAAAGTTTGCAGAATTGGAAATCAGCGAAAACGCAAGAGTCGAAGCAGAGGACTTGCGTGAAGATGCTGAGGAAATCCGACAGGCAAATGAAGCTGCCAGAGTGGCAGCAGAAGCAGGACGGGCTGCAGATATGCAGCTGTTCACAGCAAATGCAACGAAAGCACTCAATGATGTTGGTGCTGCAATAACTATTGCAGAAGATGGAGTGCAGGCCATGATTGATGACCTGAACCAGAGAGCTGCATCAGGAGAGTGGAAAGGTGACCCAGGAGAAAAGGGAGAAAAAGGAGATCCGGGGATTAACGGAGTGACAGTGTACTCCATGGGCCTGTTCACAATGTTTGTAACACCCGCCGGCGATCTCTATGTAGATTATCCGGAGACAATGCCGGCTCCTGAATTTGAATATGATTCAACAACCGGGAATCTGTATTACATCACGGAGGATGAATAAATGGGAAGAATCTTGATCGGGAATATCAAAGGCCCTCAGGGAGAAGCGGGAAAAAACTTTGAGTATGCAAAGACATATGCCTCCGTGAGTGCAATGAATGCAGACTTCAGCGGAACAGACGTAGCTGAAGGAGAATATGTAGTTATCAGTGCAGGCATTGATGATGCGGATAATGGCAGAGTATACAGAAAAGGGACAAGTTCCTATGTTTATGTAAACAGAGTAAACGGCCCAACGGGCCCCAGGGGGGCAACCGGACCTATGCCGACACTGGTGACCAACCTGGATACTACAACAGCCGGTCAGGGGGCACTGGATGCGTCGGTAGGACCTACCATTAAGGGGAAAGTGAACAAAGAAGGCGGAGAAACTGGTGATACAGTAACTACGTTCAATACTTCGGATACAACAACGGATGCCGAAATTATTGAATATACCGCCATGGAGAAGCTTACATCCGGATCACCGCTGAAGACTCTGATGAGCATCATGTCGAAGGCAGTAAAGAATGTCAGGTGGTTTCAGAAACTTCTGGGAACAACAGATATTTCCGGCATTGGTAATGGTACTGTAACAAATGCAGTCAGTACATTAAATGATACTAAGGCGAACAAAACAACAGTTGACGCGATAAATAGTTCTTTAACAAACGTTGTTGAAGAGATGCTGACACTTTCATACAATGGCAAATCTGCGAACATTTACTTTCGAAAACATTTGAATGTCTTGAGCATCTTGATAACGAAAGAAGCCGAATCGATGGCACTGCCAACAACATGGAAAGACATTGGAACCTTGACAAACATTAAAGCACCATCTGACAGATATATTCCATTTATATCTTCAAATGGACTGACAGGCACTTTCCGCTTATATAAAGATGGTGGAGTTCGCCTCATAGCGCATTCGAATAATGCTTATTGGTTACAAACGAGTGCCACCGTGCTTCTTTAAAGCATCAGCGACAGGCCCGAAAACGGAGTCGATTTATGAAAGAAGCGTTGCGGTTATGCCAAGGTTTCTAGCCGCAGAATAACCTATAAAGGACATAGTCGCTCCATCAACAGTTACTGTATATGAGTCAGTCTGACCACTGTATATCTTGTTATATGTTATGGAGTTATTTACAAACGAAACAATGTAGGCATCAATGTTTGATGTAAATCCTGCATTATTCCGTTGCATACCTTCAATCACAAGGTACACTCCCGGAGTGGTGAATGTAACAGCAATGCCTGTACGGCTTAATGTGAAGGATTTATAGTTTGGCTTATATGTCCATATATCAGAAGCGGGTGATGTGGTTGCATCTTGATACGACAATCCGCTTGCTGATGCTGTTATCCGTCTTTCCGAACCAATGCCTAACCTAGATGATACTGACGTAATAGCATCATTTAGCGCCAAAAAAGAAAGGAAAAATATGAAAGTAATGTTATCTCAGCCAATGGCTGGAAAAACTGATGAGGAGATCATTGCAACCAGAGACAAAGCTGTAAAGACCCTGACCGAAAAGGGGTATGAAGTTGTGAATACCCTGTTCACGGATGAATGGTATTCCAAAGAAAACATGGAAAAGCGGGGAGTGGTTCAGATCCCTCTCTGCTTCTTAGCAAAGTCCCTGGAGAATATGTCTCTCTGCCACGCTGCGTATTTCTGCAAAGGATGGGAGCAGGCGAGAGGATGCAGAATTGAACACGATGCTGCCATAGCCTATGGACTGCAGATTCTTTACGAAGAATAATCGTTTTCTCATTTAGTGCCCCAAAAGAAAGGAAAATATGACGCTGCAAGAAGCAATGGAATTAAGTGAAGAGGAAACACGGGATCTATGGAGAAAAGGACTCGTTGAAATCGGGGTAAAGGGAGAACCAGGCGAACCGGGTATCACGCGAGACCTTCCAGACGAAGAGTAATCGTTTTCTCATTGACCGTACAGAGGGACAGAGATTTCATTTTGCGAACGAAACAAAGCCTCCGAACATTTTGCCGACCTCGGCGAAATGATACCATTTCACATACTGTAAAACAGAAATAATATTTTTCTCATTGTCCGTATAGGGGGATAACACATTTGATACTCTTATAGCAGGAGGTGGAAGATATGACATTGGAAAGAATTCTGCTATCAGTATGTGAAGAGATGGCACAACAGCTGAGCGAATGTCAGCTGGCCTCCCTGAAGGACACTTTATTCATTAAGTTTCACGGAATGGAGCTGCGGGAACAAACGACAGCTCTGCAGACTACGATGAATGCACAGGATCAGAACCTTATAGACTTCTTCCGAGCTTCTAAGCTAATAAGCGGAAGACAGAAGAGCACTATTGACATGTATGAGAGAGAAATCAAGGCTCTCCGCGATGCCTGCGGCAAAGCACTTACAGAGATTAATTCAGTAGACCTTCGCTGGTACTTTGGAATGTGCAGAACGAAACGGGGCAATGGAATGGCTACGATTCTTTCCAAGAGAAGGTATCTGAACAGCTTTTATGACTTTTTGTTTCGCGAGGGGGTTATAACCAGAAATCCTTTGGAACGTATTGAAACAATGAAGGTTGAGAAAAGGTTGAAGAAAGCATTCTCTACGGATGACCTGGAACGACTGAGGGTGGCGTGTGGTGAAAACTATCGGAATCGGGCGATCATGGAGTTTTTGTTAAGTACAGGAGTGAGAATCAGCGAATGCTGCTCACTTGATGTGAAAGACATTGACTTTAACAAGCAGGAATTTGTTGTAGTAGGAAAAGGGAATAAACAGAGACGGTGTTATATTAATGACACCGGCAGCTTTTACCTGATAAGGTATCTTAACCAGAGAATGGTAAAAGAGAAGCTTACCCAGGAAGAACTGAAGGAGAGGCCATTGTTTGCTTCGGTAGTGTCTCCGTATGGTCGAATTACTAAGAGAGGCATAGAAAAGCTACTGGATGCCCTGGGAAGAGAAGCAAAGGTGGAAGATGTACATCCACATCGATTCAGGAGGACCTATGCAAGCGCAATGGCTGCAAGGGGATGTCCTTTGCAGGACCTGAAGGCTCTGATGGGACATTCCAGAGTTGAAACAACGATGATATATTGTGACATCAAAGAAGAAAACATTAATATGTCATATCGAAGATATGGCGAACCGGCATAAAAGCTCCCCTGCGGCACAAAACTGTGTCGTGGGGGATTTTTGTATCTGAAGAAGGCAATATAAACATAACAAGGAGGACGAGGAAATGACAATAGCAGAGCTCTTTGCAAAGGTGGACCGCCTGCATCCGAACCAGTACGGGACAGAGGATAAGACCAGGTGGTTAAACGAAATTGAAGGTAAGGTAAACGATGAGGTCATCAATGCCGCGGAAGGGAATGATGATGAATTCGTTCCTTACATCTATGACCAGGACCAGGACAGGGAGCTGCTGGCACCGGACCGGTTCTGTGCATTGTACATCTATTATATCGCGGCCATGTGCGATCATACCGACATGGAAATAGAGGCTTATAACAATGACGCTGCCATGCATCAGGCAGCATACGATGAATTCGCCGCATGGTATCGGAGAAAGAACCTGCCGAAGACATCCAGAGTAATCAGGGGGTGGTAGTGTGAGACTTCCCACATTAGGAACAACCGGCCTCCGCAGGGAGATGATAGGGGAGCTGGCAGGTATCAATCAGCAGAAGCAGATTAATTCCAACCAGTTTTCCGACATGAAAAACATGTCCACAAGATATTATCCGGCTATCGCTACGAGGGCCGCGAGAGGAGAAGTAATAGCAGAGCTTCAGAGTCCTCATGGACTTTACTGGAAGAATGGGCTGGCTTATGTAGATGGAACCAACCTTTACTATAACGGAGCTGTAGTAGCACAGGTAAGTGATACAGAAAAGACACTGGTAGGTATGGGGGCCTATATTTGTGTCTGGCCGGATAAGATTGTCTACAATACATCATCCGGGGAAGTGACACAGATAGAGAAAACATGGGTTCAGAGCTCATCTGCAACGATAGCACCAGTATCCGATGCATCAACATTCATAAAGATAACTTGTGCAGGGATTAATACAAACTTTCAAGCGTATGACTCAGTAGTCATAGCAGGATGCAGCCAGTCTTCGCTGAATGGTTCTAAGGTTATCCAGGAAATTGGAACAGATTATATCGTGGTCATCGGTGATGTAACATCATCTGTCACGCAGGCCTCAGGGCTTACGGTTCAAAAGAAAGCTCCTGATATGGACTACATCACAGAGTTTGACAACCGGCTGTGGGGCTGCAGTTCTGCCAATCATGAGATTTATGCGAGCAAGCTTGGAGATCCAACCAACTGGAATGCATTTGAAGGAATCAGTACAGACTCCTACGCGGCAACTGTAGGGTCTGACGGAGACTTTACAGGAGCTGTGACGCATCTGGGATATGTTCTCTTCATGAAGGAGGACAGCATCCTGAAGGTGTACGGGAACAAACCATCCAATATACAGATTACAACAATGCCTCTTCGCGGCGTGGCAGCAGGATGTGCAAAGTCCATCTGCATCGTAAATGAGACTTTGTTCTATGCTTCACGGAACAATATCTGTCGATATGATGGAGCGCTTCCATCCTCCGTATCGGATGAGATCACAGAAGAGTATACAGAAGCGGTAGGAGGCCAGTACAAGAACAAATATTACTGTTCCATCCATTTCGAGGACGGATGGCGGATGATGGTCTATGACACAGAGAAAAACATCTGGGATGCAGAGGACCATGTACGGGCACTCTACATGGCATACGGAGAAGGCAAACTGTATTATATCGATGCTGCCGGCAGACTTCGTACCGTAGAAGATGAGGATCAGGAGGAAACTGTCGAGTGGATGCTGCAGTCAGGAGACCTGATCGAAGGCACACCGAACCGGAAGAAACTTGTGAAGCTGCAGCTGATGCTGGAGCTGGAGAGCGGAGCCTGGGCGGATGTATTTTTTCAGTCAGGGAAGGAAAAACTGTGGACCAGGCTGCAGACAATTCATGCCTCTGATAAAGAGTCATATATGATACCGCTTATTCCGCATAGAGCAACACGATATCGATACAAAATTGAAGGCAAAGGACAGGTGAAACTGTACGGTATCGCAAAGTACATCAAAGACGGGAGCGGGAAATGAGTACATTTGATACAAATAAGTTTGGGGATCTTAATTCCATACAAAGCATGAATGCCTTGAAGGGTTATATATTTCAGCTTACAGAACAGCTGAAATATAACTTCATGAATCTGGAGCCAGAGGATAATTTCTCTCCGGACGCATATCAGAAGTACTTGTCGAACGGAGATGCAGCCTCAGCGATAGAGCAGGCCATAGGCCAGATCATAATGTTTGTAAAGGACAGTGGCGGCGAGACACAGATGCAGCTGACACCTGAGATGGCAGCACTTGTATCTGCACAGATTGCCCTGTATGGAGCTGTTACATTCAATAATCTGCAGACCGCCGGCCAGACAACTATCATTGGCTCAAACATCCATGGAGGTTCTATAACTCTGGGCGGAAATAATAATGAAAACGGTGTCCTGCTTATCAAAGATGCATCTGGTACTACCATCGGAACATATGACAGAAGCGGAATCGTGCTCATTACTGGTGCAAAGAACGTGGCAACAGGGGCACCTAAAGCCACCATGACTATATCACCAACAGAAAACTCTGCCATCAAGATCCAGAAGGTAGTCACATACAGGGACACGGAGACAGGAGCGATTACAACAGAATATCCGACAGCGTGGATTGGCGTTGATGAAGTGAAGCTGATCGAAGATGCAATGCTTCTGGATACCGCGACGGAATATTCGTCGAAACTGACGCCGGATGGTCTTTCTTTTGACACAAAGAAATCATCTGACTATCTGGTCGATTACTGTGATGTCCGCGGAGATATGGATGTATCCGGAGATTTCAGCGCATCAGGGCAGAAAAACAGAGCAGTTGAAACTCCTTTTGGAACTATCCTGATGTCGGCGTATGAGACGGCATCACCAATGTTTGGAGATATAGGGGAGTCTGTGATAGATGATGATGGATATGCATATATCTATTTGGATCCTCGTTTCCTGGATGTGGCAGATACAACAGCATACCAGGTATTCCTGCAGGGCTACGACGAAGGCATACTGAAGGTAACCGAAAGAACACCGCAATATTTCATTATCACAGGAACGCCAGGATTGCGTTTTGCATGGGAGATCAAGGCAAAACAGGCAGGATACAGCACATCAAGACTGGATACAAAGATTCCAAGAAAGTCCAGAGAAGAACAGAAACAGGATAAAGGGACAAATTACGGTTCCTTAGCGCAGGCATATATTACAAGTTTATATAAAGAATGGGAGGTATCAACATGAACAAAGTCACGGCAGCAACCGTATTTATTACAGCACAGGGAACCCGGCTTTCTACCGTATACGCAGAGATTGATGCCGAGGGAAATATTGTCCAGGATAATCTGAGAAGAGACAGGATACTTACAGACCAGAATGCACAGGCTACGGCAGAACGGCTTCTGTACTATGCACAGTGCTATATTGACGGCGTAACGCCGGAGGAGGGCTAAATGGCACTTGGAAAGATTGAAATAATCCCGTCTGCAGCTGACACCAATACATCGGGACCGGGAAGCTCATCGAGGAGCAGTGATGCAGTATATACTGGATTGTCACTGCCAACCGGTCCTGCATCTGACACAGGTCTTACAAGTAAGTCTAGCAAGAAATCCTCAAGGAGTACAAAACGGAAATACAAGAGAAGCGAACTTGTAGAAGATTATTATGATCGTCTGCAGGAAGCTGAAGGTGATAAGCCGGGTCCTTATACACAAGGAGCAGAGGTAACAAACTACCAGAACAAATTAAAGAATCTGGAAGCGAATAAGCCGGCAGCATTCCAGAGTAGATATGAAACACAGATTCAGGACATCCTGTCAGGTATTCTGAATGAAAAGGAGTTTTCATATACAGGAAAAGATATGCTGTCGGATGATCTGTATAAACTGTATCGGGATCAGTACACAAGAGAAGGAAACCTGGCCATGAGAGATGCTGCCGGGAATGCAGCGTCGCTGACAGGCGGATATGGTTCTACATATTCCCAGGCAGCTGGACAGCAGGCTTATGATGCATATTTGGGGAGACTGAATGACCGGGCTATGGATTTTTACGACCGGGCATATCAGCGTTATCAGGATAACCAGGCGAACCGATATCGACAGCTATCCACGGTACAGGGACTGGATGACACGGATTATGGCAGATATCGAGACACGGTAGGAGATTATTATACAGATTTGAATTACCTGAACAACCGATATCAGCAGGAATATGCCAATGATTATGGCAGATATCGAGATACGGTAGGAGACTATTTCAATAATCTGAGTTATCTTTCCGGAAGATACGATTCCGAATATGCGAAGGATTACGGAGAGTATCAGGGCATGGTAGCACAGGACCAGTTCGACGCGAACATGGAATACCAGAGAGAACAGGATGCCGCGGAGGCAGAACGCTGGGCACAGGAATGGGCACTGAAGCAGCGGGATGCCGATCTGGACTACAATATCAAGACACTGCAGTATCAGAAAGCCCTGGAAGGAGCAGCAGGAGGCTCCGGTGGTTCCGGAGGCGGCGGAGGCGGAAGAGGCGGAAGCCGAAGACGGAGCAGTGGGGGAAGCAGCACAGGAACAAGTAATAAGAGCACAAATGCACCATACAACGGCGATATTACAGTGGATGACGCAAAGCGCATCATAACACAGGAAGCTGCTCTGCATGGCAAGTCTTCTGCAAATGACCTTGCACAGAGTCTTCTGAATTCAAAAAGCATACTCACAACAAATACGACGCGGAAAGATATCAGTACAGCACTCCATGACCATGTAAGCTCTCTGCCGGAGAAAACACCTGTGGAGAAGTGGGCACCGATGTCGAGTATCGGACTCAAGGTCAGGAAGAAATTATAGGAGCAGGCTATGAGCAAAAAGAAGGTATATTCGGTCTATGCCGGCAATTCCAAAGAAAGAGCAGATGAGTTCCTTCAGGAATATCGGGAGAAACGCAAGGCGAATCCGACATATGTGTCACCAATAGGTAAGGACAATTACTATAGAACACAGCAGGCCAAGGCCTATGCTGACATGTCTGGGAGAGCAAATCTTTCTACGGAAGGAGAAGAAATTACTCTGACTGGACAGACAAAAAAGAAATCAGTGGCACAGACAACAACACCGAAAAACTCCAGGGAGGCAGCAGATGCCTTCCTGGCAGATTATCGGAAGAAGAATTTCAAAAGTACTGCAAATAGAACGGTCGCACCTACGGTGACGGCCGCTTCCTATACTCCGGGAAAGCAGACTGGAACGAACAATACAAAGACAGTATCACAGACGGTATCTCCTGCCATTATGCAGGAATACCGGAATAGGAACCGCGCAGCAAATGACAGGAAGGATGGTGCTGTCGTGAGCTCCACATGGTATAAGGAACCAAAGGAGCAGAAGACACCGGAACGGACTGCAAAGACGGACCCGAACAAGATTACATATTATGAAAGACCGAACACCATCAATGAGAGGAAGGATGGCGGTTTAGGATACTCTAAGAAGGAAAATGAAAGAATATTTGACCTGGAAGAGGCAAAGAAGGATCCGGAGTTTAATGTCCAGAAGCTGAAAGGCGGCACTACATTTGGCAATCTGAATTCCGCTGCTGACTTTGACCGGAATTTCGGTCCTACTCCTGTAGACTATATGTCCGAAGAAGAGAAGGACCTGTATCACTATGCCAATGGGAAGTTCGGAAGTCGGGCGGCACAGGCATATCTGGAAACCATCCTGCCGGAGGCAAACCGGCGTATGACTGAGGATGTAGTAAAGAAGCAGTATGAAGAGGCAAAGAAGAATCCGGCAAAAGGTGTATTGAATGATTTGAACAATGCATTCTGGGCTGGAGAAGGTGCGCTGTACTCAGCGATCAATATTCTGGAAGGAAGGCCGATTGATACGAATTCAGCTGCGTACATTGGCTCCAATGCTCAGGCGGCAGCCAGCAGAGGCGTTATAGAGGCGGCAAACGAAAAGTTTGGAGAAGGTTCTGCCCTTGCTACAGTATCACAGGCAGGACTTTCAACACTGGAAAATGCTGCCAGACTGCCCTTTGGAGAAGCCGGTGTGGCTATGATGGGTATGCAGGTGGCATCGTCTACAATTAAAGACGCGAAAGACCGTGGAGCCTCAGATGCACAGGCCATAACATTGGGCATTGCAAATGGTGCCATTGAGTATATCACAGAGCTTGCTTCTCTTGGTAATGTGAGGGGGCTTGCCGCTTTGCAGGAGAATCCAACAAAAACAGTACGGCAACTGGTCATGAATATTGGCTCTCAGATCGGAGTAGAAGCATCTGAAGAAATGTTTGCTGAAGTCCTGGATAACATGGCAGACCAGATGATCATGGGAGAAAACTCTGAGAACGAAATAGCTTTCCGGGAATACGTAGCTACAGGTATGACAGAGAAAGAAGCCAAACGGCAGGTATTGTTCGATCTGTTACAGAGGACTGGAGAAGCTGGATTAATCGGTGGAATCTCCGGCGGTCTTCTGGGTGCTCCTGTAGCAACTTTCAACTATGGAGCAAACCGCTATATCCAGAACCGCGCAAATAATCTGCAGAATGAAGCCTATCTGGCAAATGGCATGGCCCCGATAGGCGATTATGAATTCCGCGGAGAAGAGGATCCGGGCCTGCAGGCAGTGAATGAGTGGGCGGCACTCCGGAGCGGACAGATTCCGGGAACCACGGCAACCTTCGTTACAGATGGTCTGACATCACAGGCAGCAGGACAGCAGGCAATGCAGCAGGAGACTGCAGAGCAGGCTATGGAGCAGCAGGCTGCACAGAATCAGGAATATGAGGACCAGTATGCACAGGATGAATACTATCCGGAATATGAAGGAACTGAATCATCCGCGGAGGCAGAAGAAATTGCTCGTCAGATGATGACACAGGATGCATCTGAAGCTGATCAGGAGAAGGAAACCGAAAATACACCAACTAAAAATACAACAACTGAAAATACTACAACCGAAAATACTACAACTAAAAACAATAACACAAGAACAGCGGAGAACAACTTAATTTCTGATCAGACACTGACAAAGACGGAAGAACGGCAGGAAACAGAACTGCAATCCTTTTTCCGTGACCTGGGAGAAAACGGCAGCAGGGCAGCAGAAGAATATTATGATGGGGAGAACCTGGACGAGTATACCAAGGGCTTCCGGGCAATGTATGATGCCGGAAGATACGGTATGGGACAGAACAGTGCAGTGTCTCCTTATATCGCTATGCTCTCTAAAGAACAGCAGGAGGCGGCATTCAAGGCAGGTGTGGCTGACTATGACGCAGAGGATGCAGCTATTGCTCAGAGGCTGTCAAATGTAACGTATGGACCGGAGCGTACCGGAAGCTTTGTCAATGAGGCAAATGTTACTGGAGCTGCAGCAACCATTTATGAAACTCTCGGAAGAAAAACCGGAATGAAAATGAGAGTGGTTAATGCTGCATCAAATATTGGTGGGTCTTATGACCGGGCAAACGGAGTATTTACATTCAATGTTAATGCGAAGAACGACCTGCAGACAAAAGGACATGAGCTTACACACTTTATTAAGGATTTTGCAGAGAAGGAATATAAGACTTACAGGGATTTAACCGTAGATGCATTAACTCATGCAGGCCTTAACATTGATGAGGAAATTGAGAGATACAGAAGAGCAGAACAGTATAAGGACCTTTCCAGAGATGAAGTGATAGATGAGATTGTCGCTGATTCCGCAGGAGGTTTCCTGAATGATCAGGAATTTATTGATAAGGTTATCAGGAAAGATAAGACACTGGCACAGAAGATCATAGATTTCTTCGATGACATGATCGACGCCATGAAAGAGATGATGTCGGATGCAGGTCTGAAGAAAGTTGCAAAAGCACTCAAAAGCCAGAAGGAAGAATACGAACTCTGCCGGAACCTGTGGATGGATGCATTTACGAAGGCTAGTGAGAATAGCCGGAAGGGAATGCAGCTGGAGAAAAATGGCACTGAGAAGAAATACTCTCAGGATTATATAGATGCAGCAGATGTGTCAGTAGAAAACTTCATGAATTCTGTCATTAATAAAACTGCAGACGTCCATGACCGTGTAATTATCAATAAAATTATTCCTGAGAGATATGCAAAAGATATAAAGAAACTGACAGGATTATCTGTTGAGGATTTCGGATCCGAATTAGGAGCAAACGAGGCTGGGCATATTTGGAGAAGACATGGTGTTAAGGGCGCTCAAGACAGAAGCATGAAAGATGTGAAAGACATTGCCAGGGTTGGATATATAGAAAAAACATATGACAGAATTGAACTACTAGGTGAAAGAACTGCATTTACAAATAAAGATAATAGCCCTGCAGCAGTGGTGCGTCTTCAGAAAAAAATTGGTGATCACTATTATTATGTGATGGAAGCTATCCCGGATACAAAAAGAAAAAAGATTAGAGTAATATCGACGTATATAAATATAAAAGACACATTCTCAGGAGCGGTTTTGCCAATAGGCCAATACCAGAACGTCCGAAACGGACTCCTGCCCAATGTGTCTAATCAAAATATAACAGATTCGACAGAAGAAGGCAAGAAATTTTCCGTCGATGACATCGACGAAAAACCCCGATTCGGCATGGACTCCCAGGTGGAGGCCACAAAGAACCTGGTAGCTGTTCACAACATCACTTCGGACAAACTGGAGAAGATGTTTGAATATGAAGGACTCCCGATGCCGAGCATTGCTATCACCAAGGCAGATATCGGTCATGAGAACTTTGGAGGCATTTCTCTGGTGTTCCGGAAGGATACTATTGATCCGAAGAATAAGAAAAACAAGGTGTACAGTGCAGACGCATGGACACCGACATTCCCGCAGATCGAGTATGAAGCAAATGAGGAAGCGAGAAACCGCCTGCACAGCAAATTCTATGAGCTGGAAAGACAGTATGGTCGGCAGGCTGCAGATGCTCTGTATAAATATGGAGTTACGCTGGAGGATACCCTGAACAGGGCTGGAGGGGTGAACAACATCATCCAGGATGAGCAGAACAATCCGCGGATGGCAGAGGCATTTCTCTATGATACAGGAAAGGGAGAAGAAATTCCTCAGGTAAAGACCATAGAGACAGAGACCGGAAGAAAACCGATTGATAAGAATACAAGAGCTCTTGCTGAATATATCATTGATGATATCGGAAGAGACAGGCTGGAAGCCGGCAATGTAAAATCCAAAGATTATATGATGTCTGTAGCAAAGAGGATGGTATCCGAATTCGGACTGGATAGCGATGAAGCTTTATCGATGGCCAGAAAACAGGGGATTGGTTATTATATCAATCTCAGTAAGACAGTGAGAGCATTGCTCAGAGGAGAGGACGAGATTGTCACCAGGGAGACGAAAACGGATGCTTCCGAGAGAAGTGCATACCTGCAGGAGACTCTGCAGTCTCCGGAATACAGGGAGTGGCTGCATAACCTGTTTGATGGGGTGGAGCAGAGTAAGGGCATTTATAACGGTAAAGACAGATACACCAGGATGGGAAACCGGAAGAGTTTCAAACAGACACATTATGATGTAACCGCGGCAAATATAGTACGGGCTATGCTGAATGAAGGAAATGGAAATGCTCAGAATACTGCAGGCTTTATTGCAGGAATCAAGAGTGTAAGATCCTCCGCGGCACAGAGATTTGCATCGATTGAAGATATTAAGGCTGCATCTAATAGTCTGCAGACAACCGATACCAATACTTACAATCAGAAACTGGACGAGCTGAACACCAGACTTGCCAAGGCTATAGACCAGGTAAGACAGGATCCGAATTCATTCATGGAATCAGACAGTATAGGAGAGATTCTTATTGAGGGCATCGAGAAGAAGATGACCAGTCCTGCAGCTCTGAAGAAGCTGTATGAAGGATACAGGTACGATCTGTCTGATGAGGCAGCTCAGGAGTTCTCTGATATCATAAAAGAGACCAGGGAGCTTCCGGTCAATATGTTTGAGGCAAAACCGGAAAGAGTAGTTGCATGGGACGAGATCGCCATGGCTATTCTTCCGACAGATGTCGATCAGGCTATACCGGAAGGGCTGGAACAGAGAGGTGTAGAAGATATCAGATACTATGTGGCCGGCAATGAGGAGGACCGCCTCCGCGTCCTGAATGACAATGAGGATGTAAGATTCTCGGTGGATGATGTGGATGAGATTGTGGATGTCCGTTCACTGAAGGAAGAAAACGAGAATCTGAAGAAGGCCAATGATGCACTGTTCCGCGAGCTGCAGCTGACGGGCAAGACAGAAATCAAGGAAGCCGATGTCAAAAAGGGTGCAAAGTTTATCCTGGACACCTATGAATCACAATATGATATTGAGAAGCTTACAAGACAGATGCTTCAACTGTATCGGTATATGCATGATACAGAGAATCCGGATGGAGGCGAAGTTGCGTCGGTGGCAGCAGGAATTGCAAGGAATGTACTGAATGATTCTGCAAGGGCAGATAACTCTATGGTAGAGCAGTACAGACCGCTCCTGCATCATATCAAAAACCTGAAATTGAAACTGGCTGACCAGGATAAAGCCAGCCTGGATTCAGAGGGAGGATATGAGGCATTCCGGAGAAGAAACTTCGGAAAACTGAAGCTCTCAAAGAATGGTATCGGGGTAGATACAGCTTATGAGGAGATGTCTGGACTTTGGCCGGAGATGTTTCCTGCAGATATTACGAATCCGGCAGATCAGCTCATCCGGATCGCGGACGTAGTAGATCAGCTGAAACCGCAGATATCGAATCCTTATGAGGCAAATATTGACGAGATGTCGATTATTGCAGGTCATGATATCATGTCATACTTCTTCAGCATCAAGGCGAAGCCGGCAACGAAGATGGACCAGATGCAGGCGAAGATTGATCAGGCAAGAATGGAGTATAAAGAGGCGATTAAAGCTTATAAACGTGATATCAGAGAAAAGTATGACAAGGCATTCAGAGAAGTAAAGGAGAGAAACCGTCAGGAAATAGCGGATATCAGGGCAAAGTGGAATGAATCCTCGGTAGCCCAGAGAGAAGAAATGAAGGCCAGGATGGATGCTCTCCGTAATGAGAAAAATCAGAGGATCGCGGCAGAACAGCAGAGAGGACGGGAGCGTCTGCAGGAAGCCAGAGACAGATCGGAAGCTACAAAGACAAGAACCAATATTATCAGAGAGGTGCAGCTGCTTGGAAAGTGGCTCACAGAACCGACAGATAAAAAGCATGTTCCGGAAGGCCTGAGAACCGTCATGGCAGAGTTTTTAGGTTCCATTGATTTCTCTTCTAATCAGCTGAACAGGGATGGTGAGGAGACACAGAGAACCAAGGCATGGAATGACCTGAAGGATATCTATGCTGCCATTGTTACGAAGGGCGGAGTGTACCAGGACGATAAAGGCAATGATATGTATATGGAGATTGACCCGGACCTGGTACAGCGGATGACAGAGCTGAAGGACTCCGTGAAAGATATTGATAAGGTCCAGAACCTGAACCGCGTACAGCTGGAGAACCTGTATAACACCATCCTTGCCATGAAGAAATCCATACAGGAGGCAAACAAGCTCCATGGGAATGACAGATATGAAGGTGTAGTGCAGCTGGCAGTGGCACAGCATAACGAGCTGCAGCAGAGAAAAGCAAAGATGGAAAGAACCGGATTGCTTGGCTCTGCAGATTTCCTCCTCCGGAGCCAGATGCTGGATGCGAATACAATGTTCGGAAGATTTGGACAGGCGGCACATTCGGTTTACCGAGAAATTCGCGCAGGCCTGGATAAGAAGATCCGGAACACAAAGATTGCCCAGGACTATATGGCAAAGCTTCTGGAGGATAATGGAGTCACACAGAAGGATATCAAGGCCTGGAGCTCTGCGGATGCAGAAAAGCATGCCTTCGATGTCTCCGGAGGCCATATTGAGATGACCACATCAGAGATTATGTCTCTGTATCTTCTCTCAAAGCGGCAGCAGGCCTATAAACATCTGTACAATCCTGCCGGAGGAATCCGGCTTGCACCGAGCGCACGGACACAGATAAAGACGATCCTGGGACGTGAAGTGAAGGTAGGTAAGGTGATTGATAAGTCTAATACTACCACACAGATCACCCGCGGAGATGTGATGAAGATCACAGGAACACTGACAGATGCCCAGAAAGCGGTAGCAGATGGCATTTCAAGATTCTTCACCACAACAACATCCGAATGGGGAAATGAAGTCTCTATGGAGCTCTATGGATATAAGAAGTTTATGGCTCCGGATTATTTCCCGATTGTGACAGATAAGAACTATATAGCTACAACATCCGCGGCACTGGAACAGGGAATGCAGACCCTGAAGAACCTGGGATCCACAAAGTCTACAGTAAAGAATGCTTCAAATCCGATTATTATCGAGGATGTGTTTGATGTTTTTGCAAGACAGGCGGACCAGATGGGAAGCTATAATGCATTTGTGGTTCCTCTGTCAGATATGCAGGCATGGTATAACTTCAATCATGCAGATATCGGAAATATGAAACAGGACCTGGAGAGAGTCTTCGGAAAACAGGCACATACCTATATTGAGGAGCTGATGAAGGATGTTAATGGGTCTGCCACGAAGGAGAGAGACGCCATCAGTGGTCTTGTACACAGTATGAAGTCTGCCTCCGTGGGCTGGAACATCCGAACGGCAATTCAGCAGCCTACAGCTTATGTGAGAGCACTGGCTGAGATGGATGCAAAGTATCTCATCAAGGGGCTTGAACATATTCATGTATCTGATGAAGAATGGGAGCGCTGCAAGGAATACTGCCCGATAGCACAGTGGAAGGACTGGGGCTACTTTGATGTACATACAGGAAGAAGCATGAAGTCCATCCTCACGGGTCCTGATACCTGGAAAGAGAGCCTGATTGAGAGCTCAATGAATCTCGCCGGCAAAGGAGATGAAATTACCTGGAAGAGAATCTGGATGGCCTGCCAGGCAGAGACGGAGGCCTTGCATCCGGAACTGAAGAAGGGAACAGAAGAGTTTTACCGGCAGGCCGGCAGCAGGATGTCAGAAATTATCGATAGAACACAGGTGGTAGACTCCGTACTGCACCGGTCAAATCTTATGAAGAAGGGAGGAATGCCGACACTTTACACAGCGTTCATGTCTGAGCCGACAAAATCCTTCAATATGCTTTACAGGGCCTACGCAGACCTTGCGCTGGATAATACGAAGGAGAACCGGCGCCGCGCAGGATTCATAACCGGAGTATGGCTGGCATCCGGATTCACTACGGCAATCGCCGCAGCAGTAATCGATGCAGTAAGAGATGATGACGATAAGGACCTGTGGGAGAAATACCTGGATGGTATCGCGGCTAACCTTACCGATAACTGGAATCCTCTGAATATGATTCCTCTGGTGAAGGATATCGTATCCATATTCTCCGGATACAGCGTAAACAGAATTGATATGCAGGGATTCCAGTATCTGCAGTATGCTATGCAGGAACTGGATAAATATAAGAACGGCAAATCAAAGCTGACTCCTGTGGGCGTCATGTACAAGTTTGCAAAACCGATATCATACTTCACCGGAATTCCGGTCTATAACCTGGTAAGGGATACCGGAGCTGTCATCAGAACAGTCTTCGATGTTCCGACAGAAGGAAAAGTATCTGAAATGCAGCATGACATCATGAATGCATCCGGAACCAGTGATGATATTTCATGGAAGGTAAACAGGGCTATGAAGCTTTATGCAGAAGGAAAGTCTGATGAGGCGGAGAGCATCCTCCGGAACCTGAAAGAAGATATCGGAGATGAGAAGAAGATTGACGATAAGGTTAAGAAGAAGGTAAAAGAGCTGCCGGAGGTTACAGAAGCACAGAATGCCAGAGATGCAGGGGACTATGAAACATATCTTTCCATAAGAGCGGACCTCGCTGAAGTGTACGGAGAAGACCTGGCTGATGCTGCTATCGGTGGTTTCTCAACAAGTAATGCTGTTGATTCCATAGGAAGATATAGCAATGAGGAGATTCAGGCAGCACAGAGAGCAATCGATATGCTCGATGTAAAACCGAGCACTCTGAAGAGTCAGATCACGAAAGCTTACAAAGAAGAATTCATCAATGCTGATGCGACAACGCGCCAGAAGATGATGCGGCAGCTGGAGAAACTCACCTATAAGGGGGAGAAACTGTACAAAGATGATGATGCCTTCAAGTCCTGGAAAGAGAAGTGATACTGAAAACACAGCAGTGTGTGGTGGGGGAAACCCCACCACCTTCTTTTTTATAATGAAGAAAACTAAGGAAAGAATACAAGAAAGGCCAAAATATATGAACGAACAGATTATGACACTTATTCTTGCCGTGTTTGCCTCTTCGGGCTTCTGGGCATTTTTGACCAACATAGTCCAGAAGCCGCAGATAAAGGAAGTGCTTGATGAAGTAAACAAGATGAATACGAAAGTAGAAAATCTTTCATATCAGCTGGAAGAACAGAAAGCCATAACCAGCCGGACGCGGATCCTTAGATTTGACGATGAGTTATATAACAATATGAAACACTCGAAAGAGTATTTTGAACAGATATTGGAAGACATAAAGACATATGAGTTTTTCTGCAGAGATCATCCAAGATTTGAGAATAACAAAGCTGTTGAGGCTATTAAACATATCCGTGGTATCTATGATGAGTGCTGGAAAGAGCACAAGTTTGCATAGGAGGTGATCCTAAAATGTTCCGGATGTCCAATGAAACCTATGATGTATTGAAGTACATCGCGCAGATTGTCCTGCCGGCGGCAGGCGCTCTGTATGGAGCGCTGGCAGGAATATGGGGCCTGCCATGTGGGGAACAGGTGGTATCCACGATTGCTGCTGTAGACCTGTTTATGGGAGCGGTCTTAAAAATCAGTACGGATAACTATTATATGGATTAAGGAGGAAACAGTATGGAGGAAAAGATTACACAGAGAAGTGCAGACTTTGAAGAAAGAGTCCAGGCCGGAGGCCCGTTTAAGACGGAGGAATTCGACTTAATGACAGATGATGAGTTTAACTTAGTTCTCCCGGCTCTGGGACCGGCACAGGCCGCGGAGGCAGAGCTTATCCGGAAAATGTCCGCGGAGAAGAGAAAAGGAACAGGACCGGCAAGGGAAATTAATAATTAAGCGATCAAAGATAATCGGCGGGGACTTCGGTTCCCGCTGTTTTTAGGAGGAGAATATGATCAAGGAAAGCAACATCATCATTTGTGGTCATGGCAGCGGGAGACCATCAACCAAGAATATGTATGCCTATTTATCCTCCAGATATGGGCAGAAGGCGTCCAATGGAGTGAGAAAAGGTTTGGTATGTGTCCGGCGTCTGAAGGACATTACTGAGGCTGGAAGAAAAGTATATCATGATACCTATCGGTCCATCCTCGGGAGAAACTATTATAACCAGAACCTGCGGGAGTACTGCTTTGTTCCTTATAAGGGGAACTACTATTCAGACTGCTCATCTTCTCAGATGCTCTCCCTGAATAAGGTAGGTTATGCTACAGGAGGCACGCTGAATACCGCAGGCATCTATTATTCAAGACTCTTTGAGACAGTTCCAGTAAAGATAGTGAATGGACATGTTCAGAATCCGGAGCTGCTGAAAGTGGGGGATCAGCTCTTGTTTGCTGGTAATGACCCATCACGCCCTCTGCAGATTGGACATGTAGAAGCAGTCTATGAGATTCCGGATGCATATGAAGCTGAGGAAAAATGGGTTTATGTATCAGGGAAATGGTATTATAGACTTAGAGACGGACAGAACTCCTATGGATGGAAAGATATCAATAAGCATTGGTACTATTTCGATGAGAAAGGCATGATGCTTACAGGCTGGCAGTTCATAGAAGGAGACTGGTGGTATTTCCTGGACACCAAGGGCGCTCAATATGAAGGCGCCCTGTGGCATCAGAAACCGGGACGTGAGGGTGCTTGGGAAAGATGGGACTTGTAAATCGTGCAACTTCGTAGTAAAGTTTAGAAAACATGAATCGTGGAAACTACCGTAATATAGGCAATTCCGAATATCGATTCGTGCAACAGTTCGTGCAACAGAGGCACGGAAAAAGGGTTTCCGCAAGCGGAAATGACATTACCTGTGACAAACAGGGGAACAACGAAAAACCGCTCAACCATGCCGTTTTTGGCCTAGTTGAGCGGTTCCTGAATAGTGGAGACGACGGGATTCGAACCCGCGACCTTTGCGTTGCGAACGCAACGCTCTCCCAGCTGAGCTACGTCCCCACAGCAAGGATTATTATAGCATACCACGGGGAAATTGCAACCGGTTTTCATA
>Ga0256404_1003564_pt1 | contig 31329 bp, 27 predicted proteins | sample RumenRJG_01DNA_FD_185990 | JGI IMG/M metagenome (GOLD analysis project Ga0256404, IMG submission 185990) | Bovine rumen microbial communities from Lethbridge, Alberta, Canada - RJG_01 | ecosystem: Host-associated > Mammals > Digestive system > Stomach > Rumen | place: Canada: Alberta | collected...
ACCACCATCGTGTTCCGACTGCCTGAGAGTGGCAAAACTGTCACAAAGACAATGCCCATGAAACGACATCAGCGAATAGCAAAACTATTCACTGGCGAATTTTGGGGTATGCGATGACGAAGTCAGGTGATTGTGACGGTGTTTTGTCCCACTTGTGGCTACTTTTTAGTATATTTGCAGCCAAGACAAATCGAAGCACAGTCATGATTGATTTTACACCGCTGGTGCGCAGGCATTTCATGGCGCGGCTCTATGAGCAGCTGCGCTACAAGGACTATGCCGACGCCATTCAGCAGGGTGTGCTGGTGAAGCTCGTCGAGAAGGCGGCGCTCACCGAGATGGGCCGCCGCTACGACTTCTCGAGCCTGCGCACCTACAAGCAGTTTGCCTCCCGGGTGCCGCTGTTCAGCTACGAGGACCTGCAGCCGTTCATCATGCGCATGGTGCGCGGAGAGGCTGGCGTGCTGTGGCCGGGCACGACCACCGACTTTGCCCAGTCGTCGGGCACAAGCGACGGCAAGAGCAAGTATATACCCATCACGCGCGACGCCTTGCGGCACAACCACTACAAGGGCTCGAGCGACGTGGTGTCGCACTACCTCAACCTCAACCCCGAGAGCAAGCTCTTCGGGGGAAAGGCCTTGATACTGGGCGGCAGCTTTGCCAACGCGCTCGACCTCAAGCCAGGTGTGCACGTGGGCGACTTGAGCGCCACGCTCATCAACCGCATTCCGCCGCTCGCGGGCCTGTTCAGGGTGCCCAGCAAGCGCATTGCCCTCATGAGCGACTGGCACGAGAAGTTGCCGGCGCTGGTCGAGGCCAGCATGGACGAGAACGTCACCAGCCTCTCGGGCGTGCCCTCGTGGTTTCTCACGCTCATCAAGGAGGTGATGGCGCGCAAGGGGGCCAGCTGCCTGCACGAGGTGTGGCCCGGGCTGGAGGTGTTTTTCCACGGCGGCATCGCCTTTGCACCCTACCGCGAGCAATATGAGAAGCTGTGCGACATGTCGCGCATGCACTTTCTCGACACCTACAATGCCAGCGAGGGCTTCTTTGCCGTGCAGAGCGACTGGGACTCGACGGCCATGCTGCTGCTGCTCGATGTGGGCGTGTTCTACGAGTTTATTCCCGTCGAGGACAGCGCCAGCTCGTCGCCCGAGGTGTACCCGGTGTGGGAGGTGGAGGCCGGCCGCACCTATGAGCTGGTGATCACGGCCTGCAACGGGCTGTGGCGCTACCGCATAGGCGACACGGTGACGGTGGAGCAGACGCACCCCGTGAAGATAAAGATAGCCGGCCGCACCAAGAGCTTCATCAACGCCTTTGGCGAGGAGCTCATGGTGCACAATGCCGACTTTGCCATCACCCACGCTGCCCTCGACACGGGCGCCCAGGTGCTCAACTACACGGCCGCCCCGGTCTATGCCGGCGACCACACACGCGGCCGCCACGAGTGGCTTGTAGAGTTTGCCACGATGCCTGAGAGTCTCGACGGCTTTGTCCGCTCGCTCGACGAGCACCTCAAGCAGGTGAACAGCGACTACGAGGCCAAGCGTGCCGGCGACATCTTTCTCGATGCGCCCACCGTGGTGGCGGCGCGGGCGGGCCTCTTCGACGACTGGCTCGCGACCACCGGCAAGCTGGGCGGCCAGCGCAAGATACCGCGCCTGAGCAACGACCGCCGCATCATCGAGGCCATGCTCAAGTTCAATGATTGACGGCGGCGGCTCGATTTAGAAACAACAATACAAAACAAAACATGCAGATGATATGATCATAAGCGAACGCAATTTCCGCATAGTCGTGTTTCTCACCATGCTGCCCGTGGTGCTGTGGCCCGTGATGATCACTCACGTCGACCACTTCGACACCGCCCTCGAGCGCTTTGTGCTGCTCATGATGCCCGTCTTTGCCGTGGGCTGCGGCTTCCTGGCGCGGCGGGTGTACCGCGAGCGCCCCGAGGTGGCCTGGATGCTGGTGGGCATCGTGTGGCTCAGCTATGTGTCGTTCACCTGCCTGGTCTACATGTAATGGCTACAATGAATATTTCACGCTTCAAGTACACCCCCGTGGGCGCGGCCCTGATCAACATGGTCACGGCCCTGGTGGTCTACATGCTCTCGCGAGTGGTGTTTTTCCTGGTCAACTGGAGCACCTTTGCCCCCTACATGTCGTGGAAGCTGGCCGGCAGCATGCTGCACGGCGGCTTGGTCTTCGACACCTCGGCCTTGCTCTATATCAACGCGCTCTATCTCGCGCTCACGCTCCTGCCCGTGCCCTGCAAGGAGAAGCCCGGCTTCTACCAGGGGCTCAAGTGGCTCTATGTGGTGACCAACAGCCTGGGCCTGGCGGCCAACCTCATCGACTCGGTCTATGTGCAGTACACGGGGCGCCGCACCACGATGTCGGTCTTCGGCGAGTTTGCCCACGAGGACAACATCGCCTCGATCATCTTCGGCGAGACGTGCAACCACTGGTACCTGCTGCTGGTGATGGTGATGATGGTTGCCGTCTTGTGGATATGCTTTGTGAAGCCCAGAGAGGGCGTGTGGGGCGCTCGATGGCACTACTATGTGTTGCAGGTCGTTTCGATGCTCGTTGTCGCCCCAGCGGCCATTATTGGGGTGCGTGGCAGCGCCACAGCCGGCACCAAGCCCATCACCATCAACAATGCCAACGCCTTTGTCAACCGCCCCATCGAGGGCACGGTGGTGCTCAACACGCCGTTCACCTTGATACGCAGCATCGGGCACAAGGCGTTCGCCGACCCTCATTACATGCCGCAGGAGGCGATGAGGCGCGCCTTTGACCCAGTTGTCGTGCCGCGGCCCGACGGGCGCTCACAGGGCCGCAAAAACGTGGTCATTTTCATTGTAGAGAGCATGGGCAAGGAGTATATAGGCGCCTACAACCGTCACTTGGAAGGTGGTCGCTACAAGGGCTACATGCCCTTTGTCGACTCGCTGGTGAAGCGCAGCCTCACTTTCCAGTACAGCTATGCCAACGGGCGCAAGTCGATGGACGCCATGCCCAGCGTGCTCTCGGGGCTGCCCATGATGGTGGAGCCGTTTTTCCTCACGCCGGCCACGCTCAACGACGTGCAGGGCGTGCCGAGCATGCTCAAGCCGCTGGGCTACTACAGCTGTTTTTTCCATGGCGGGCACAATATCTCGATGGGCTTCAACGCTTTTGCCCGCGACATAGGCTACGACCGCTATGTGGGCCTCAATGAGTATTGCCGTTCCAAGAATCCGGCCTATCACGGCATGGACGACTTCGACGGCAAGTGGGCCATCTACGACGAGCCGTTTCTGCAATTTATGCTCGACAACGTCAACCAGTTCAGGCAGCCCTTTGTGGCCACGGTGTTCACGGCCTCGTCGCACGAGCCGTTCCACATTCCCGACAAGTACAAGGGGGTGTTCAAGGAGGGCAAGCTGCCCATCTACAAGTCGATAGGCTACACCGACATGTCGCTGCGCCGCTTCTTTGAGCGCGCCAGCCGCCAGCCGTGGTACCGCAACACCATCTTTGTGCTGGTGGCCGACCATGCGAGCCTGAGCGAGCATGCCGAGTACAAGACCGACCTGGGGCACTACAGCGTGCCCATCATCTTCTTCACGCCCGACGGCAGCCTGAAGCCGGCCATGCGCACCGACGTGATAGCGCAGCAGACCGACATCATGCCCACGCTCATGCACCTGCTGGGCTACGACAAGCCCTATGTGGCCTTTGGGTGCGACCTGCTCTCGACGCCGCCGCGCGACACCTGGGCCTTCAACTACAACAATGGCGTGTTCCAGTACATGAGGGGCGACTACATGATGCAATTCGACGGGCAGCGCGTCACGGCCATGTACCGGTTTAAGACCGACCCATTGCTCAGGCACAACCTGGCGGGCAGGGTCAAGGAGCAGGCTGCCATGGAGGTGACCCTGAAAGCGCTCATACAGCAATACATGCAGCGCATGAATCACAACGAGCTCGTGGTGCGTCGCCGCTGAGCTCAGGGAGCCTTGAACAGGCTGGCGTAGAGCTCGGTCATCTGCTTGTAGAAGGTGTCGTAGTTGAGGTGGTCGTTGAAGTCGTGCCGGGCCTGCATGCCGATGCGGCTGCGCAGCACGGCATCGGTGGTGAGCTGCTCGATGGCTTGGGCGAGCTCATAGGGGTTGTCGGGGTCGACAAGCAGGGCATTTTTCCCGTTTTCAAGATATTCGAGCTGGGCGCCGTTGTTGGTGGCAATGTGCGCCTTGCCGTGCATCATGTACTCGAGGTTGGACAGTCCCAGGGCCTCGGGCACCACGCTGGGCAGCACGCCGAAGTCGCACTGCCTGATGTAGGCTTGCACGTTGTCGCTGAAACCCAGGAAGGTCACGTTGTGCACCAGCTGGTTGGCCACGATGAAAGCCTTCTGTTGCGCTACATACTTGTGGTTGCCCTCGCCCAGGATCACCAGGTGATACTTGCTGCTATCGAGCTGGGTGATGGCGCGCAGCAGCACGTCGAGCCCCTTGTCGTGGCTCAGGCGGCCGTGATACATGATGAGCGCCTGGTTGCTGTCGATGCCCAGCTGCTGGCGCAGCTGCGGGGCCTGGGCGAGCTTCTCGCTGCGTGCCGGCAACACGCTGTCGCGCACAATGACGCACTTCTTGCGGTCGAGGCGGGTGATGCGTGGCACAAACTCGTCGTAGGAGCGCTGGCTCACAAAGACGATGCGGTCGAGGTCGCGGTACACTTTCTTCGACAGGTAGTTGATGCGCGGGCGGTTCACGCCGTGCAGGGTGAGCACGATGCGTGTGTTGGGGTTCTCGGCGATGTGCTTGGCCCAGATGGCTGCAAAGGCGTCGTGAAAGGTGTGCACGTGTATGATGTTCTGGCCGCGCTTGAGCAGGCGGGCAAAACGCACCGGGCTGTCGAGGTCGGTGAGGCCCTTGAGGGGCAGTATCGATACCGGGATCTCGAGGCTGCGAAACTTGTTGAATACTGCTTCCGACTTTTTGCACACTACCTCGATGTAGTAGTTGTCGTCGTTGCGCAGGCGCAGTGCCAGGTCGTAGGCATACTGCTCGGGGCCGCTCCATATCTTGTTGGATACTATGTGAAAGACGTTGATCATAGCCACGGTTTTCGCTTGAGTTTATTGATTATACGAAGATAGCTAAATTTTTGCTTAAAATTTGAACCCAGGCTGGTTTTTTTCTTCTTTGTGTGTTGCGCGCGCGGGTGTGCCGTTGCAAGAAAGCGACGGTGCCCAGCCGGCTTGCGCGCGGCGGGGCACTGTCGTGTGAGTGTGGTGTGCCCTTGCCCTTAGCTCTTGAACAGGTCCTTGATGCCTCCTATCGAGCCCATGAGGTTGCTGGCCTCGTAGGGCAGATACACGGTCTTGGTCTTGTCGCCGCTGGCCACCTGGTTGAGCATGTCGATGTATTTCTGGGCCAGCAGGTAGTTGGCCGGGTTGGTGCTTTTGCCCACGGCCTCGGTGATTTTCTCAATGGCCTGGGCTTCGGCTTCGGCACGGCGTATGCGTGCCTGAGCGGCTCCCTCGGCCTGCAATATTGCGGTCTGCTTGTCGGCCTCGGCCTGGTTGATGCGTGCAGTCTTCTGGCCTTCCGACTGGAGGATGGCGGCGGCTTTCTGGCCCTCGCTGGTGAGAATGGTGGCACGCTTGTTGCGCTCGGCCTGCATCTGTTTTTCCATGGCCTGGAGCACGCTTTGAGGCGGGGTGATGTCTTGCAGCTCCACGCGGTTCACCTTGATGCCCCACTTGTTGGTGGCATCGTCGAGCACGCTGCGCAGCTTGGTGTTGATAGTGTCGCGCGAGGTGAGCGTCTCGTCGAGTTCGAGCTCGCCTATGATGTTGCGCAGGGTGGTCTGCGTGAGCTTCTCGATGGCGTTGGGCAGGTTGTTGATTTCATACACTGCCTTGAAGGGGTCTACGATCTGGAAGTAGAGCAGGGCGTTGATTTGCATCTGGATGTTGTCTTTGGTGATCACGTTCTGCTTGTCGAAGTCGTAGACTTGCTCGCGCAGGTCGATGTTGTTGGTGTAGAAGTAGCGGCCGTTGCTGAAGGCCACGATGGTCTTGGCGCGGTCGATGAAGGGGATGATGATGTTGATGCCTGGCTTCAGGGTGGCATAGTACTTGCCCAGGCGCTCGATGATCTTGGTCTCGCTTTGGGGGATGATGATGAGACTCATTTTCACAATTATCAGCACCAGCACGACCAGTGCGATGATTACATAGATGGCGATGTCCATAGTGTGTTGGGAGTTTTGGAAGTTATTTATTGATTTACAGGAGTTACGGTGAGGATGATGCTGTCGCGGCCCACGACCTTGACCTTGGTACCCACGGGGATGTCGGTCGTTGCGGCCGACACTGCTTTCCAGTCGTCGCCGTCGATTTTCACACGGCCGTGATCGCCAGCCACGATAGTCTGGCTCACGGTGCCGGTGCGTCCCATCAGGGCATCGGCATTGCTGGGTCGGTCACTGTCCTTCTTGTGAAAGTACTTGAGCATCACGGGCCTCACAAAGAGCAGGCACAGCACCGTGCCCAGCATCCACACCACCAGTTGGCCCACAAAGCCCGTGAAGGGCGTTGCAACCAGTGCAGCGAGGGCGCCGAGCGAGAAGCACATGATGAAGAAGTCGCCGCTGGTGAGCTCGAGGATGAGACACAGTAGGCACACGAGCAGCCACAGTTGCCACATGTTGGATTGGAAGTATTCTATCATAGACGGTCAAATTTTTAGAGTCAATTCAAAGATAGGATAAATAAATGTCATTTACAACATTTTCTTGCAAAACTCATGCCAACTTTGTGCTAAAAAAAAAGCATGGCGCCGCCCCTGTGGCTGTGATGTGAGCCTGTCAGGAGCGGCGCCAGCGATGGGTTGAAGCGAGTGCGCGGGCTATTTAACGATCATTTTTTTCTCGCCGTTGATGATGTAGAAGCCGGGCTGCAAGTCGACGGTCGACGGGTAGCGGCGGCCTGTGAGGTCGTAGATGCCGCTTGGCTTGGTGGCCTTGTGGGCCGTGACGCTTGTGACGGCCGTGTTAGGCATTTGCCACCAGGCGATGTCGCTGGCTTTCTCGTTGCTGCCGTCGTTGTAGACCAGCTGCACGCCCATGCGGGAGAAGCCGTTCTGCTGGATGTAGGTGAAATGCATGTTCTCGCTCACTTTAAACCAATCGTTGTCGATAAAGTTGATGGGTATCTCGGTGAGATCTTGCGAGAGGGTGGGGTAGGCTGCGCTGGTGAAGGTGAACAGCGTGCTGTCGAGGTATATCCTGAAGTACAGGTGATTGGGATCGAGTATCGTGCTGTCTTCGGCAAATGGGCTCGTGGTGAAGGCGAGGCTGTAGTCGCCCTCTTGCTGCCAGAAGTCGCCCACGTTGACGATGACGGGGGTGTGGGGTGTGGCGGCCTTGGCGGTGAATGGCGACATGACGGGCGCGATGAGCCTTGTGTCGGTCGACAGGAATTGCCCGAGGTTGGTGTTGATGACCAGCACGCGTGGTGTAGAGAGCTGGCGGGTAGCGTCATTATAGTCGAGAGACAGTTCGCCGCCCAACTTATAGGAGGTGTAGTTGCCCCATGGGCTTGAGGCCACTGTGGTGTCGGCTGCCATGATGTAGTAGAGGTAGGCATGTTTCACGGCCATGACCTGGCCGTAGGGGAAGGTGACGTTTTTCTTGTCGGGTGCAATGTTGCCCACCACCCAGGTGTCGGCAGGCAGGCTGCTGCTCAAGCCCGAGATGTAGAGCTGGTTGCCGCTTTTGCCCACGTTCACCCAGTTCACGTCTTTGGCATTCACGCCGTCGCTGTAGGGGCGTGTGCTCACCACGCTGTAGCGCTCGGTAGTGAGGCCGGCGGGCGGCGTGACGATAGTTACGTCTTTGGGCCGCATCACTGTATTTACGTCGGTGAAGTTTGCCCATTTCCCATTGCTGTCGCCTCCGGCATAGAAGGCTGCAAGGCCCTCGCCTGTCGTTGCGGCATTGTCGAGCACGATGGCGGTGTCGGTCACTGTGTAGGTGATGGGTTTGCCGTCGGGCACGTAGGTATAGGTAGTGTCGGTGCCGTTTACCACCATGTTGAGCTTGGCATGCTTCAGCTGCATGTAGCTTTGCGCATATTGGTCGTAGGCGATGTACTGGTCGGGGTCGATGGTGAGCTTCTTGCCGTCGGTACTTAATGTGCCTGTCACCCAGTTGTCGTTGTTGACCATGGTGAGTATGTTTCTCAGCCACACCTTGCCGTTGCTACCCGTGACCATTTCGGCCACAAAGCTGCTCTGGTCCATGGCATAGAGACCGTCCCAGTCGCTGTAGACGGCGCTGCCCGTGCGGCTGTAGATCTTGTAGCTGCCCGCCGGCTGCTCGCTGATGATGCTGGTATCGGCACCGGCCTTGTAGCTGCCAAAGCGTTGCACTTGCTGCTTGCTTGCGATTTTGAATGGTAGTTTCACCGACTGCTTGAGCAGTTGCTCGCGAGTGTCGGGCTGGGCTATCTCGGTTTGTGCTGTTGCCGTGACGCCACTTGCTGCGAGTGCAGCCAATAGAATAAAGTAATAATGCTTCATGTGTTAAATATGATTAAAGATTGTGTCGATTTGTTGCGTGTTGTTGTGAACTTACCTGATTGTGATTGCAGATTTTAATAAAAATGATAGTCATAATTATTTTCGTGTGCAAAGTTATGATATTTTTCTATGATTTGTCACGATATGTTCTTTTTTTTCTTTTATTTTATCATTTCGGTGCTGGGTGTGCCTCGAGGCTTGATTTTCTCTTGTAAGGACACAGGCGGTTTTCAAATTTTCGATTCTCGCGAGGTTGACAGTTGCAAGTTGTTGGTAATGAGGCTTTAAGTGAAATTTTGATTTTTCCAGAAAAATTGCCGTGCCCGGCTTCGGCATTTTTAAACTTTCAAATTAAGGTTTTGTGAGCGAAATCGACTAACTTTGTGGTTGCTAAAAAGCTGAGGCAATGATTGAGGTGAATTACATAGCTCAGAATGTAGAGATGCCTGTTTTCAACCGCCAGGCCGTGAGTGAATGGTTGGAGCAGGTTGCTGCCCATCACGGCAAGAGGGTGGGGCGCTTGACTTATGTGTTCTGCGACGATGACTACATCCTGGCCACCAACAAGCAATACTTGGGTCACGACTACTATACCGACATCATCACCTTCGACTACAGCAATAGCCACCGCATAAGCGGCGACATGGTGATTTCGCTCGACACCGTGCGCAGCAATGCCTCTCAATATGCTCCCGACTATGGCCACGAGCTCATGCGCGTGATTGTGCATGGCGTGCTGCACCTGTGCGGCATCAACGACAAGGGCCCTGGTGAGCGTGAAATCATGGAACGTCATGAGAATGAGGCACTTGCAATTCTTCCTGCTAATGTTTTTTGATACATAATGATCTACGATTTCGATGTGATAGTGATTGGTGCCGGCCATGCTGGCTGCGAGGCCGCATGTGCCGCAGCCAACTTGGGCTCGACGACCTTGCTCATAACTATCGATATGAACAAAATTGCCCAGATGAGTTGCAATCCTGCCGTGGGTGGCATTGCCAAGGGGCAGATTGTGAGGGAGATAGATGCACTTGGCGGACAAATGGGCATCGTTACCGACCGCTCGAGCCTGCAATTTCGCATGCTCAACCGGTCGAAGGGCCCAGCCATGTGGAGTCCGCGCGCCCAGGCCGACCGCATGCGCTTTATCATGAACTGGCGCCACACGATTGAGAACACCCCCAACCTGTACATGTGGCAGGACAGTGCCGTGAAACTCGACATCGCCAACGGCGAGGTGCACGGCGTGACCACGGCCCTTGGGGTCGATTTCACCGCCAAGGCTGTTGTACTCACCGCCGGCACCTTCCTCAACGGGCTCATGCATGTGGGCCCGGTGAAAATGCAGGGTGGGAGAGTGGCCGAGCCGGCGTCGCACGGCATCACCGAGCAGCTGCGTGCGCTGGGCTTTGCCACCAGCCGCATGAAGACGGGCACCCCTGTGCGTCTCGACGCCCGCACCATCGATTTCTCGCTGGCTACGGTGCAAGAGGGCGACCACGACTTTCATCACTTCTCGTTCCTGCCCACTGTGCACAGCGAGCTGCGCCAGCGACCGTGCTACATTGTGTGGACCAACCGGCAGGTGCACGACGTGTTGCGCGCCGGCTTGCCCGAGTCGCCCTTGTTCAACGGCCAGATTCAGTCGGTGGGTCCCCGTTACTGCCCCAGCATCGAGACCAAGCTGGTCACCTTCCCCGACAAGGATGCCCACCAGCTCTTTATCGAGCCCGAGGGCGAGAGCACCAATGAAATGTATCTCAACGGCTTCTCGTCGTCGATGCCGTGGCGCGTCCAGCTCGACGCCTTGAGCAAGATTCCTGCCCTTGCACACGTGCAGGCCTACCGCCCAGGCTATGCCATCGAGTATGACTACTTCGACCCCACGCAACTCAAACACAACCTTGAGACCAAGCTGGTGAAGAATCTCTTCTTTGCCGGGCAGGTGAATGGCACCACAGGCTATGAGGAAGCAGCCGGGCAGGGCCTTGTGGCCGGCATCAACGCCCACCAGAATGCCGTGGGTGCAGCTCCCTTTGTTCTGGCCCGCGACGAGGCCTACATAGGTGTGCTCATCGACGACCTCGTGACCAAGGGTGTCGACGAGCCCTACCGCATGTTTACCAGCCGTGCCGAGCACCGCATATTGCTGCGGCAGGACGATGCCGACTTGCGCCTCACGCCACGCAGCTATGCCCTGGGGCTTGCCTCGCGCGAGCGCTACTTGCTCATGCAGTCGAAGTGGCGCCAGGTCGACAGCCTTGTTGACTTTGCCCGCGACTACAGCGTGAAGGCCTCTCTCGTCAATCCCAGTCTTGAGGCCCGTGGGCTGCAACCCTTGCGCCAGGGGACCAAACTCTATGACCTGATACTGCGCCCGCAACTCGGCATCAACCTGCTTGCCACCATGATTCCTGAGTTGCAAACACGCCTCGACGCGCTTGAGGATACCCGTCGTGAGGAAATTGTGGAGGCTGCCGAAATCAGAATTAAGTATCATGGCTACATTGAGCGTGAACAACTCATCGCTCAGAAGATAGGCCGCCTCGAGCATGTGAAGATTAAGGGGAAGTTTGATTACTCCTCGCTGCACGCCCTCTCGACCGAGGCTCGCCAAAAGTTGCAACGCATCGACCCCGAGACCGTGGGACAGGCCAGCCGCATCCCCGGCATTTCGCCGAGCGACATCAATATATTGCTTTTACTGTTAGGAAGATAGAAGCATTTTGTTTCACGTGGAACAAATCCTTATTGTGCAACAATAGGTGGCAGCGGCCGCCGCCAGCCTGCTTGCAGGGCCGATGGGGCAGGGGTGCTGCCAGCCGCCACATAACATAGGAAACAAAACCAAACTTAAAACTCGAAATATAATGAACAAAGAAGAAATTGAAAAAGTGAAGGCCGTTGTGCGCAATGTGCCCGATTTTCCAGAACCTGGAATACAATTCAAAGACTTGACCACGCTGTTTAAGAATCCTGCCGCCCTGGGCATCGTGCGCCAGGCCATGGTCGACCTGTATCGCGACAAGGGCGTGACCAAGGTTGTGGGCATCGAGGCTCGCGGCTTCATAGGCGGCGCCATCCTGGCGGCCGACCTCGACGCCGGCTTTGTGCCGCTGCGCAAACCTGGCAAACTCCCTGCCGAGACCATCAAGAAATCCTATGCCAAGGAGTATGGCACCGACACTATCGAGATACACCGCGACGCCATCACCCCCGACGATGTTGTGGTCTTGCACGACGACCTGCTGGCCACGGGCGGCACCATGATGGCCGCCTACGAGCTTGTGAAGGCGATGAACCCCAAGAAGATTTATCTCAATTTTATATGCGGCCTCACCGCCTTGCACGGCCGCGACGTGTTTCCCAAGGATGTGGAAGTGACCACACTCTTCGACTTCGACTGACGGAGGAGGGGAGAGAACACGACAAGCAGCTACGACTCATGATAGAATTGCGTCCTGAACTCAAGGCTAAGTTGCAGAACCTGCCGTCGAGCCCTGGCGTGTATCGCTATCTCGACAAGACGGGCAAGGTGATCTATGTGGGCAAGGCCAAGAACCTGCACCGGCGCGTGAACTCCTACTTCAACCGCGTGCACCCGGTGCGGCGCACCAACATGCTCGTGCACCACATATGGGACCTCGTGACCGTTGTGGTCAACACCGAGGAGGAGGCCCTCGACCTGGAAAACAGCCTCATCAAGCAGTATCAGCCCCACTACAACGTGCTGCTCAAGGACGACAAGAGCTACCCGTGGATATGTGTCACCAAGGAGCCCTATCCGCGGGTGTACATGTCGCGCGAGAAACCCAGCCGTGCAGCCCGCTTCTACGGACCCTATCCCAAGGTTGAGGTGGCGCGCGCCCTGATAGGTACCATAAGAGAAATTTTCCCGATTCGTTCGTGCCGTTACAACCTGACGCCCGAGTCGATACAATCGGGCAAATTCCGCCTGTGTCTCAAGTATCATCTCAAGAGTTGCCCAGGGTGTTGCAAGGGCTATATTTCGGTAGAGGACTACGGCAAATATATCGATGAAATCAAGCAAATATTGAATGGCGACACCAAGCAGGTGAGCGACTACCTGATGGGCGAAATGCAGCGGTTGTCACGTGAACTGAAATTTGAAGAGGCCAACGAGCTCAAGCGCCGTTACCTGCTCATCGAGAAATATCGTGCAAAATCGGTGATTGTGAACCCCTCGATACACAACATCGATGTGTTCACGATATTGCGCGACGACACGGCGGCCTATGTCAACTTCATCTATGTGCGCAACGGCAGTGTAGTGCAGTGTCTCACCCTGGAGTACAAGCTGGTTGATGCCGACAGCGACGAGACCGACGCCGAGCTCATATCGACGGCCATGCGCGAGATACACGAGCGGTTCAAGGACCGCTACGACAAGGAGCGCGTGCGCGAGGCACTGGTCAATGTCGTCCCCGAGTATCCGCTCGAGGGCACCGACTATATCGTGCCCCAGCGCGGCGACAAGAAGAAACTGCTCGACATCTCGCTCAAAAATGCCGAGCAATACCGCGTCGACAAGTACAAGCTCATGGAGAAGCTCAACCCCGAGCAGCGCGTGATGCGCACGCTCACGCGCATGCAGCGTGACTTGCACCTGACCGAGCTGCCGCGCCACATCGAGTGCTTCGACAATTCCAACATAGGCGGCACCAGTGCGGTAGCCTCGTGCGTGGTGTTTCGCGACGCCAAGCCCGCCAAGCGGGAGTATCGCAGCTTCAACATCAAGACCGTTGAGGGCCCCGACGACTATGCCTCGATGCGCGAGGTGCTCACGCGCCGCTACAGCCGCTTGCTCGACGAGGGGCAGGAGTTGCCCCAGCTCGTGGTGCTCGACGGCGGCAAGGGCCAGCTCAGCGCCGCTGTGCAGGTGCTCGACGAGTTGGGCCTGCGCGGCCGCATTGCAGCCATAGGCATTGCCAAGCGCATGAACGAGATCTTCTTTCCGGGCGACAGCGTGCCGCTCTATATCGACCTCAACGGCGAAACGATAAGGGTGATACAGCACTTGCGCGACGAGGCTCACCGCTTTGGTATCGCGCATCATCGCAACAAGCGCAGCAAGTCGCAGATACATAGCGAGCTCGACGATATTGCGGGTATTGGGCCGAAGTCAAAGACGCTGTTGCTCAAGCACTTCAAGTCGCTCAAGCGACTGCGCGAGGCCACGGTCGAGGAGGTTGCAGCCGTGGTGGGCGCCAAGCGGGCCCAGGCTTTGAAGCAGGCCTTGCAGTCCAAGTGATGCAACCCACATGTGACAAAAAAACAAGAACCGATGAGAATAGTGATACAACGAGTGAAGCGTGCCTCGGTAGAGATATCGGGGGCGCTGTACAGTGCCATAGGCCCAGGCCTGATGGTGCTGGTGGGGGTGCGCGAGGGCGACACGGCCGCCGATGCCGAGTGGCTTGCCCAGAAGACGGTGAACATGCGCATCTTCGACGACGACAAGGGCGTGATAAATCGCAACGTGCTTCAGGCTGGAGGGCAGGTGCTGGCCGTGAGCCAGTTCACACTCAATGCCTCCACGCGCAAGGGCAACCGCCCCAGCTATATCCACGCCGCCGGCCATGAGCTGGCGATACCCCTCTATGAGCACTATTGCGCTGTGCTGGAGCAGCTGCTGGGCAGCAAGGTGATGACGGGCCGCTTTGGGGCCGACATGCAGGTAGCGCTCGTCAACGACGGCCCTGTGACCATCATTGTCGACTCGGTGCTCAAGGAGTAGCGGGGCGTCGGCCTGGCGGGTCATGCAAAGTGCACCGTGAAGGTGGAGCCTTGTCCGGGCTTCGACTTGATGCTGATGCGTGCGCCGTAGGTGTCGAGTATCTGCTTGGCCAGTGACAGCCCTATGCCGTGGCCCTCGATGCCGCGGGTGCGTGCGCCGCGGTAGAAGGGCTCAAAGATGTGCTTGAGCTCGCTGCGGTCGATGCCCATGCCGTGGTCGACGACGTGTACCGTGTTGTGGCCTATTTTTATCTCTACAGGCTTGTGGCTCGAGTATTTCTTGGCATTGCTCACGATGTTGCGCATGGCGATTTTCAGCAGGCCGTAGGGCATCATCACGGCAAAATTGCTCTCGCAGGTGATGTTGATGCCTGGGCAGCCGAAGTTCTCTCTCATGAATTGCTCTATGTCGATGCGGTCGAGACTGTCGCGGTCGACCGTGTCCTGGCTGGTGAACTGCAGCAGGCTGCGCATGACGTCGATCACGCGCTCGTTTTCTGTAGCTATCTTGTTGATAGCCAGCACCAATTCCTCACGCGGGCGCTCCTTCATGAGTGCGATTTCGCACTCACCCTGTATGGCCGTGAGCGGATTGTTGATCTCGTGGGAGGCGTTGTTGACAAACATTTTCTCGCGCTGGTAGCGCATGTCGATGCGCTTCATCACCTTCACCACCCCCAGGCGGTTGACGAGCACCAGCAGCAGCAGCGAGGCGACTGTGAGCATCACTATCCACACGCGCACCACCTTCTGCACCCTGGCGCCGTAGGGGTTGGCACTCATCACCAGCACGCCGTAGGCGGCCGTCTGGTCCTGGTAGAGCAGGGCGCTTCCCACCTCTTTCCCGTACTGGAAGTGCACGGTCTCGATGTCGGGGTTGTAGAGGCTGGCGATCTCCTTGCTGTCGAGATAGCGGTGCAGCAGCACGTTGGCCTTGCTGGTGTCGGTAAGGTCGATGAAGAGCTCCTTCGAGGTGGGTATGGTGTTTTGCAGGCGCCGCACCACGTTGGCATAGCTGGTAGTGTCGATGGTGTTTTTCTCGAAGTGCTCGATGGCCAGCAGCTCGGCCTTGTCGTCGAGGTAGTCGTAGTAGATGTCCTGGATAGAGCCCGAGGTGACGATATACACGACCACGCCCACGACAGTCATCATGAGAATGCTGATGCCACTGTAGATGAGCGAGAGTTTGCGGCTGGGTTTTATCATTTCTTTTTGCTGGTTGCATTGGGCTCGCGGCACGACATCATGTAGCCCACGCCCGTGATGGTGTGGATGAGCTTGAGCTCAAAGGGGTCGTCGATCTTGTTGCGCACATAGCGCACATACACGTCGACGATGTTGGTATTGGTGTCGAAGTCCTTGTCCCACACGTCTTTCAAGAGCTGGCGGCGCGTGAGCGGCTCGTCGTGGTGCTGTATCATGTACTCGAGCAGGCGGTACTCCTTGGTGCTCAAGTCCACCGAGAGCCCCTCTCGCGTGGCTTTGCGCGTGGATGGGTCGAGGCTAAGCTGGCCGCACTTGAAGCTCACAGGGGCGCTCTCTTGCGCCCTGGGCTGCCTCATCAGGGCCTGGACGCGTGCCACGAGCTCCTTAAACTTGAAAGGCTTCACCATGTAGTCGTCGGCGCCCACCTCGAGGCCCAACACGATATCGTCGGTCGTGGCCAGGGCCGTGAGCATGAGCACAGGGGTGCCGTAGCCGTATTTCTCGCGGTACTTGCGGCACACTTCAAGCCCCGAGAGCCCGGGCATGCGTATGTCGAGAATCACGAGCTTGAAGTCCTGCTCCTGGGCTTGGAGCGTGCTCCAGGCCTCGAGGCCGTTGTCGACAACGGTCACGTCGATGCCAAAGTCGGCCATGCCCACCTTGATGAAATTGGATATCGTACTTTCGTCCTCGGCAAGGAGCACTCGGGCCTTGTTGCATTGTTCCATGATTGAGATCTTATTTATTGTAAAGTTACGATTTATGTTTCAAATTTCCCTGACGATGAGGTCAAAAAAAGATTAGAATCCTTTAATTGCGCCCTCGCTTGCCCTTGGGTGCGGGCTTGAAAGTGAGCAATCCCCGGGTAATTAGCGTTACTCGGGGATTGCCTGCTGTGTTGTGGTATCAGATTGAAACTGTTAAAATATTAGGGAAACTATAAACTAAAAATTAGTAAAACGATAATTATTAATGAAGCACTAAATAATTGGAACCAAAATAGATGTTTATAAATGATATTAGGGGGAACTTCTTGAGTCACGCAGGGTGACCTATTGTTGAAAAAGTATAGCTTTCAATTTTGTCTCCCAGCCAGGTCGCTACAGGTGCAGCGTTGCCGCCTCGCCTCCTGGCCGGCACCTCTCTCCAGCGCTTCTTGCTGCTGGCAGGATGCCTGCGTCGCCCGGGGCGCCTGTGTGTATTGCTGAGATGAGGTAAATCATGAGCTGATTAAAAAAATAGTTGTTTAGTTAGATAGTATTGTTTTGTTGTCTTGGTTATCATATGAAACTACACCCTTTCGACTTGAAAATAAAATCGTTGAGTAGCGGTCTCGTTAATGATATCGGTTACAAAGTTATGAATTGTAACGAGAAAAACAATACTTTTTTGAGAAAATTTTTTAAAAAGATTTGTTTGTAACCAATTGCTGCTTAAAAGCTTTTAATTGTTATTTTTAGTGTGCGTTTTGGTTATTGATTGAAATTGCATGAGTGCACCTTGGCGCGTGGGCGCATGGTCGCGGCAAGTTGCGCATGAAAGCGTGCGCTCGTGGCTCAGCGCAATTTTATCTGGTCGCCGGCGGCCACGTCCTGCCCCCGCTTGATGTCGTTGAGCTTCATGAGGCTCTTGAGCCTCACGCCAAACTCCTGCGACACGCTCCACAGCGACTCGCCCTTGCGCACGGTGTAGTAGTCGAAGTGCTCGGGCGTGGCCTTGGCCTTGGGCTCCACCCACACGCGGTCGCCCGTGGCGGGCACGAGGCTCTCGTCGTCGATGTCGTTGAACTCGCGCAGCTTCTCGGGCTTGAGGTTGAACTCGAGGGCGATGGTCTCGTAGGTGTCGCCCTTGATGGCAATGATGTAGTGCAGGTTCCACTTGCGGTGCACGTGGTGCAGAAACTCGACCCGCTTGAGCAGGTCCTTCTGCGCCTGCTGCTCGTCGTCGAGGTCGTGGCCTATCGAGGGGTCGGGCGCGAGCTTCTTGCGCCGGGCCACGAGGGGCTGGTCGATGTCGTACTGGAAGAGGCGGTATTTCTCGATGAGGCTGATGAGCAGCGTGGCATAGCTCTGGTTCTCGGCATAGCCGCAGCTTTGCAGGCCGCGAGCCCAGCTCTTGTAGTCGGTGAGCTTGAGCTTGTAGAGGTTGCGGTAGCGGGGCTGCTGCAAGAAGCGGGCGTGGTCGACAAACGACTCCTCGGCGTTGCGGTACTGGCGGTAGCAGGTGCTGCTTGTCTCGTCGCCCACCGAGATGCTCTCGCCCTTCCAGCGGCTGTGGCACTTGATGCCGAAGTGGTTGTTGCCTGCGCGCGCCAGGTAGCTCTGCCCGGCGCCGCTCTCGAGCAGGCCCTGGGCCAGGGTGATGCTGGCAGGCACGCCATATTCCTGTGCCTGCTTGACGGCAATCTCCTTGTACTGGTCGATATAGTTGAGAAACCGCGACGAGAGGCGCTGTGCGGGTGCCGGCAGGGCGCATGTGAGGGCCAAAACGGCGCAAAATTGCAATTTTAGATTGAAATGTAAAAAATAATGGATATATTTGTACAATCGATAAATCTTAAACATAATGACAGATAAAAATATCGTTACAAAAATACAAGTTTGCTCCTATCAGGAGTTGAACGACGAGGACCGCAAGCTGGTCGACCTGGCCAAGGCTGCCACGCAGAGCAGTTACACGCCCTACAGTCATTTTAACGTGGGAGCGGCCGTTTTATTGGATAACGGTGTGATGATAAAGGGCGCCAACCAGGAAAATGCCGCTTTTGCCGGCATCTGTGCCGAGCGCAGCGCCTGCTACAATGCCGGTGCCAACTATCCCGGCGTGCCCATTGTGAAGGTGGCTATTGCGGCTTTTCACAACGGCGACTTTGTGGAGGAGCCCTGCTCGCCTTGCGGCGTGTGCCGCCAGGCGCTGCTGGAGTTTGAGGTGCACTCGGGCAAGAACATGGCCGTGTTGCTTGCGGGGCGCGACAAGATCTACCGCCTGTCGAGCATCAAGTCGCTGCTGCCGCTGGGCTTTGAGGAGTTTTGAACCTGCGGGGCGCCAGAGTGCCGTGATACAAGGGCGGGGGCCGGAGCCATGTGGTGCTTCGGCCCCCGCCCTGTGTGTGAGAGTGGGAGGGTGTGTTGCACAGTGTCAACGCATGATCAGGAGCTTGCACACGCCGCCCTTGCCGGTTGATGAGTCGCTGCTCGAGCCCATGATGTAGTACACACCGCTTTTCACGCGCTCGCCGCTGTCGTCGCGGCCGTTCCAGGTGGCCGTGCCGCCGGTCGACTTGAGCTGCCTCACGACATTGCCGCTGGCATCGGCTATCTTGACCAGGCTGTTTTCCATGAGGCCCGTGATGGTGATCTCGCCCAGGTAGTCGGGGCGCACGGGATTGGGGTAGGCATGGATGTCGTTGAAGTCGTACTGCGAGGGGGCGCTGTCGCTCTGGTACTCCTGCAGGCCGCCGGCAGTGGTGACGTAGACTGCATTGGAGTTGGGATCGCAGGCGATGTCGTAGACCTTGTTGGACAGCAGCGGGCTGTTGCTGGTGTTGAACGACTGGATGATGCTCGAGCCATCGCTGCTCACCAGGAAGAGACCCGAGGCGTCGGTGCCGAGCCACTTGCGGTTGGCCCCGTCGACGGCGATGGCGTTCACTTGCAGGCCGTCGAGCAGGTAGTCGGCCAGCGTGGTGCCGTCGTTGCGCGGCACCTTGATATGGTTGACGGCAAAGCCTGTGGAGAAGGCTGCCGTGGGGTTGAGCGAGACCACGCCGTTGGTGGTGCCCACCCACACGGCGCCGTTGTTGTCCTCGGCCATCGAGCATATGTTGTTCCAGCTATAGGTGGTGCCGTCCTGGTCGATGAGGTTGCTGTAGGAGCGCGAGGTCACGGTCGACGAGAGGGTGCCGCCGTTGTTGATAAAAGTGAGGTTGCCGCCAAACTCGCCGTCGGCATAGAGCATGATGTCGCTCGACTTGAGCATGAGCCAGCGTGCGCGCTTGCTGCCCTGCAGGTTGGGGATGTCGACCTTGAGCCAGTCGCTGCGGGTGGTGGTGGCCTGGCTCAGCTTGTTGCTGGGCAGTACAAAGACGTTGCTGCCCGGGGCGGGTCCCGTCTGGGCGGCCCACAGGTTGCCGTGGCGGTCGATGTCGATGGTGGCGTGGCAGTAGTAGTTGATGATGAGCTCCAGGGGCGAGTTGCTCCAGTTGTAGTCGTAGGCCACGGTGCGGCCTGTAATCTTGTAGATGCCGCTCCACCAGCTGCCCATCAGGTAGGAAGTCTTGTCGCCGGGCAGAAACACGGGATAGTAGGTGCCGCCGCCGTCGATGGCTGGCGAGGGGGTGACATTGGTCCATGAGTTGCCGTCGTAGGTGTTGACCGCGGTGGGCAGCCGTTGCTCGGTGATGAGACTGTTGGTTCCGGTGCTGGTGACGTAGAGCAGGTTGTTGCGTGTGTCGTAGCGCAGCCAGTAGGGGGTGGCGGTTGTGATGGCGTCGGGCATGTAGTAGGCGGCCGTGTCGGCGGCGCTGTGCAGGCCGCGAGGCGTCACGCTCCACAGGGTGCCGTCGCCGTCGCTGCAGGCGCTGTACATGGCTGTGCCGCCGTCGACCTTCGACTGTAGCGTGCCGCTGTCGTCGAGGGTGTAGTAGAATTGCGAGCCCATGCAGTTGCCCAGGTAGCCCTGTGGCGTGCGGTGCAGGTTGTCGGTCATGTTTTCGACAATGGTGGCCGAGGCAAAGGCGAGTGTGCCGTCGGGGTTGGGCGTGACGGTGTATTCAAAGGTCCACCCGGTGAGCAGCATAAACTTGTTGTCGGCTATGGGGTAGATGCGGCCGTTGTCGTTGTCGCCAGTGCTCATCATCGAGCCCAGGGTCTCGTAGTGGGTGCCGGCCTTGCCGTAGTAGATGTTGCTGCCGGCGCTGAGCAGCACGTAGTCGCCCACCACGGCAGCCGAACTGATGCTGGTGTTGTAGATGTGCGACTCCTTCACTTCCCACTTGGTGTCGTTGTAGACGACGTAGCCAAAGGTGGTGGCCACGAGGGCCTCGCCGCCAGCCGTGAAGGTGATATCGTTGATGGCCTTGGTGCTCGTGAGCGAGGCTGCCATGATGTCGGGCAGGTTCACCACGCGGCCGTTGCTGGTGATGACGTCGATGTTGGCGTCGGCATAGGCAATCATGAGGTAGTGCTTGTAGTCGTTGTAGTAGATGCCGGTGATCGAGGCATCGTTGAGGCTGTTGACCTTGTTGAGCGACTGGTTCTCTCCGGTGCTCTTGTCGAGGCAGTAGAGGTTGTTGCTCACCAGGTAGTACACCTTGTCGCCGGCGTCGACGATGTTCTGGATGCCGGTGCCCACATAGCTGGGGTGGATGCGCCACTTGCCTGCCGCTGTGGCGGTGCCCTGGGCCAGTACCAGCAGCAGTCCCAGGAGGCATAACGAGATGAAGTGCTTTATCATAATCTTGTTGGGTTTCAAGTCGATGATTTTACTACTATATAACGCAAGACGGGCTTGCAAATTGTGTTTTGCAAGCCCATTAATGCAGTGTGTGGGGTGCTGCGCCTGTGCGGGCGTGTTGTGGCCGTCACTTGATGATCATGACCTTGGTGCAGGGCTTGGCCGGCAGGCTGGCGGCACCCTGAGCGGCATAGACGGCATAGCTGCCGGTGGGCAGGCGCTCGCCGTTGCTGTCGCAGCCGTCCCAGGTGGCCATGCCGCCGGTCGAGGTGAGCTGTTTCACAATCTTGCCGTTGGCGTCCTTGATGACCACGGTCGAGTTCTCCATGAGGCCCGTGATGGTGATGAGGCCCGTGAAGTCGGGGCGCACGGGGTTGGGGTAGGCATAGACGTTGCTGTAGCTCGAGGCGCTCTCGGTGTAGTCGGCATAGTATTGCATGATGCTGCTGGGCGTGACGATGAAGACCGAGTTGTTGCTCGTGTTGCAGCACAGGTAGTAGATTTCGTTCGACGACAGGGGGCTGTTGTCGGTAGTGAAGTGCTTGAGCACGGTCTTGCAGTCGGGGCTCACCAGGTAGATGCCCGAGCCTATGGTGCCCACCCACTTGCGGTTTTGCTTGTCGACGGCGATGGTGGTGACCTCGATGCCGCTCAGCTCGTCGAGCTGTGTCACGGTGAAGGGCTTGTCGGCGGCAAAGGCGTCGGCCGGGTTAAACATCACCAGGCCTATGGTGCTGCCATACACGACATTGCCGGTGCTGTCGGCCACGAGGGCGTGGTTGTAGGTCCAGTTGGTGAAGCTCTTGCCGTTTTGGTCGGTCAGGGCCGAGAACACGCGGTAGTCGCAATTGCCGTCGGTCACGTCGTTGTCGTTGTTTTTCCAGAACACGAGGGGCTGGTTGTAGCAGCCGTTGGTGCCCACCTTGATGTTGGAGCCCTTGGCCACGGCCAGGCTCGAGCGCTTGAAGTCGTTCACGTCGGCCAGGTGGGGGATGTTGTAGATTTTCCAGTCGCTGGCGGCAATGTTGGCGCTGTTGACCTTGGCGGCGGGCAGGACCTTGACGGTGGCGGTGGTCGACATGCTGGTGCTCATCACCCACAGGTTGCCCATGTCGTCAAATTGCAGGCAGGGCCTGCGGGCCACCCAGCCGGCCATGGCCGAGGTCGAGGTGAAGGCGTTTTTCACCACGTCGTCGACGATCTTGTAGACCAGGCCCAGGCGGGTTGTGGTCCAGTAGGTGTTGGTCTTGTCGCCAGGGGCGATGACGGCGCCATAGATGTTGCTCTTGGCAGTGCCCTGCGGGTTGTGGCTTTCCCAGGTGCTGCCGTTGTAGATGCACACCTCGGGGTAGGCGTTGTAGTAGGCCGACGAGAGCTTGTCGAGCGGGATATAGTCGGCCGTGCTGGTGAGGTAGAGCTTGCCGTTGGCCGTGTTGTAGGTCATCCAGAAGGGTACGCCCGAGATCTCGACGGCATTGGGCTTGTAGTGGGTCGCGGGGTCGGCGCTGCTGCTCAGGCCTTGTGCCGAGGCGTTCCACATTGTGCCGTCGCCTTGCGGGTCGCAGCTGTACAGGGCCTGGCCGCCGCTCGTCTTCACGCCGTTGAGGCCTTGCGTGTCGAAGGTGTAGTAGTAGCAACTGGCGGCGTTGGTCGAGAAGAAGTTGGCAATGAAGCCGCTGGGCGTGCGTTGCACGTTGGTAGCCGTGGCGCCTACGGCCGTGTTGATGGTGAAGAAGAGCGAGCCGTCGCTGTTCTCGCTGAAGCTCACCCGGTCGAGCGAGCCGGCTTTTTTCAGGAAGAAGCTGTTGGCGTCGATGGGGATGTATTTGCCCTCGGCTATATAGGCGGTCTTGAAGTCGGCGGGGGTCATGGGGTCGTCGCTCAACGGAGCGTAGTAGAAGTTGGCATAGAGGTTGATAAACAAGAACTTGCCCACCTCGGCAATGGCATGCACGGGGCGCTTCCACACGGCCGACTTGGCCACCGAGAAGTCGTTGTCGTTGAATTGCAGCCACCCGTAGAGGGTGGAGACATACATCTTGCCTGGGGCAAAGGAGACGTCGGTGATCGACTTCGACGTCACGGCCAGCACGACGTCTTTCACGGCGGGCAGGTTGAGCACCGTGCCGTCGCTCTTAATGATGTCGATGTTGGAGTCGTCGTAGGTGACCACAAGGTAGTGCTTGTCGTAGTTGTAGTAGATGCCGGTGATGAGCACGTCGTTGAGGTCGGTGGCCTTGTTGTGGTTGGTGATGACCTTGGTGGCCTTGTCAAGGCTGTAGAGGCAGTTGCTCACCAGGAAGTAGACCTTGTCGCCGGCGTCGATCACGTTTTGGGCCGCGTTGATGGCATAGCGTGGATGTATCACCCACTTGCCGGTGCCAAACTGTGCCTGCATGCACAGCGGCAGCACGAGGAGCAGTAACGCTAAAATCTTTTTTATCATGTGTCGATGTGGTTTGATTGTCATGAGTTTATTGCATTATAACGTGAAATCATACTATTAAATTGTGTGTGCCCGCCTCGGGAGTCGTCAATAACTGAGAGGTATCGTCTTCACGTTGCCCTCGACGTTGCAGAATTGCGTGGTAGCCCACTGGCCGGTGACCTCTGAGTCGAAGCGCAGGCTGTAGGTGCGCGGCTGCAGCATGGTGAGCAGCGCCTCGCCCTGGCTGTCGAGGCTGGCCGCTGGCACGCTCACGCCCTTGCGCTCTATGATTTTGAGTGTGTCGCCGCTCTTGTGCACCACCAGGTTCACGGTTTCTCCCATGTGCAGCGGCAGCCCGGGGTGGGCGAGCAGCGCGCTGCCGCCGGGCAGCGCAGTGAGCGTGATGTGGCTGCTCTCGCCGTTGCTGTGGCTCTCGGGCGTGAGGCGCATGGGCACTATCTTGGTGCTCACGGGCTGTTTGTTTTTGGGCACAAAAATCACACCCAGCAGCGCAAAAGCAATGACCAGCAAGATGGTGTAGAATTCTACCGAATTGAAGTACATGGTTCAAAGTTAGAGATTTTCTTGCAATTGAGCGTGCACTTTGGGCAAAAAAAACACTTGCTGCCTGCCCCCCCCCTTGGGCCGGCAAGAAAAGGGCCTGGCGCCGTTGTGCGGCGTCAAGCCCTTGTGCAGTGTGCGTGTGTGAGCGCGTGTAGCGTGTCGCAGCCGGGCGATGACGGGTCAGTTGCCGGCCTGCTGTGCAGCTGCGGCGGCATCTACCCAGGCCTTCACCTCGTCGGTTGTGGTCTTGAGGCCCAGCTTGTACTTCTTGTTGATGTCGAGCAGGTCCTGGAAGAGCTTGCCGGGGCGGTCGAGAGCGCCCAGAGCCTCGACGGTGAGGTAGCCGGCCTTCTGGATGGGAGCCACCCACTGGGCGGGAATACCGAGGGCGGTGAAAGCCTCCTCCTTGTCGCGCTTGGCCACCTTCTCGGGGCGCATCTGCGGGAAGAGCAGCACGTCTTGAATATAGCTGTGGCCCGTCATGAGCATCACCAGGCGATCGATGCCTATGCCTATGCCGCTGGTGGGCGGCATGCCGTATTGCAGGGCGCGCAGGAAGTCGTGGTCGATGATCATGGCCTCGTCGTCGCCCTTGTCGGCCAGTTTCATCTGGTCGACGAAGCGCTGCTCCTGGTCGATGGGGTCGTTGAGCTCGCTGTAGGCGTTGGCCAGCTCCTTGCCGTTGACCATGAGCTCGAAGCGCTCGGTGAGGCCGGGCTTGCTGCGGTGCATCTTGGTGAGCGGCGACATCTCGACCGGATAGTCGATGATGAAGGTGGGCTGGATGAATGTACCCTCGCAGAACTCGCCGAAGATCTCGTCGATGAGCTTGCCCTTGCCCATGGTCTCGTCGACCTCCATGTTGAGCTGCTTGCATATTGCGCGTATCTCGTCCTCGCTCTTGCCCTCGAGGTCGTAGCCCGTTTTCTCCTTGATGGCCTCAAGGATGGGCAGGCGGCGGTAGGGCGGCTTGAAGTCGATGGTCTTGCCGTCGATCACGCTCTGGCTCGAGCCGTTGACGGCGATGCATATTTTCTCGAGCATGCGCTCGGTGAAGCTCATCATCCAGTTGTAGTCCTTGTACTGCACATAGAGCTCGAGGCAGGTGAACTCGGGGTTGTGGTTGCGGTCCATGCCCTCGTTGCGGAAGTTCTTGCCTATCTCGTACACGCCCTCGAAGCCGCCCACGATGAGGCGCTTGAGGTAGAGCTCGGTGGCGATGCGCATGTACATGTCGATGTTGAGCGCATTGAAGTGGGTGATGAAGGGGCGGGCGCTGGCACCGCCGGGAATGCTTTGCAGTATGGGGGTCTCGACCTCGGTGTAGCCGTTGTCGTCGAGATAGTTGCGCAAGGTCTTGAGCACAGTGGCGCGCTTGAGGAAGGTGTCTTTCACGCCGTCGTTTACGATGAGGTCGACGTAGCGCTGGCGGTAGCGCAGCTCGGGGTCGTCGAAGGCGTCGTAGGTCTTGCCGTCTTTCACCTTCACGATGGGCAGGGGGCGCAGGCTCTTGCTGAGCAGCTTCAGGCTCTGGCAGTGCACCGAGATTTCGCCCGTCTGGGTGCGGAACACGTAGCCGGTGATGCCCACAAAGTCGCCTATGTCGAGCAGCTTCTTGAACAAGTCGTTGTAGAGGCTCTTGTCGTCGCCCGGGCACAGCTCGTCGCGGTTGACGTAGACCTGGATGCGGCCCTTGGAGTCTTGCAGCTCCATGAATGAGGCCTTGCCCATGATGCGGCGGTTCATGACACGGCCGGCCATGCTCACCTGCCGCTTGGGCTCCTGGTCGTCGTTGAAGTTGGCTTTCACTTCCTGGCTCCAGGCGTCGACTTTGTATTCGGCGGCGGGGTAGGGGTCGATACCCATGTCGCGCAGCTTGTGCAGGCTGTTGCGCCTCACAATCTCTTGTTCACTTAGTTCTAAAATGTTCATCTTCAGTGTATCTTCGTGTACTATATTGTATTATGGGCTGCAAAGTTACTGCAAATCGGGCGCAATGCAAAATCATAGAGCGAAATCTTGATGTAGCATTGCCGCCTGAGTCGCGCGGCTGTGTCGATGACAGCTGCTATTGCTTGTCGTCGTGGTAGATGGGGATCTCGCGGCTTATGCTCTGGTCGAGCGAGATGAGCGTCTCGGTGGCGGTCACGCCGGGGATGTGCTGTATCTTGTCGTTGAGCAGCTCCATGAGGTGCTCATTGTCGTGGGCATAGAGCTTGATGAGCATCGTGTAGGGGCCGGTGGTGAAGTGGCACTCCACGATTTCCTTGATTTTCTCGAGCTCGGGCACCACGTCGCGGTACATCGAGCCGCGCTCGAGCTTGATGCCTATGTAGGTGCAGGTGGCATAGCCCAGGATCTTGGGGTTCACATGATAGCCCGAGCCGGTGATGACTTTCATGTCGATCATGCGCTGTATGCGCTGGTGTATTGCGGCACGCGACACGCCGCACTCCAGGGCGACATCCTTTGAGGGGATGCGGGCATTTTTCATAATAATTTCAAGAATTTTCTTGTCGAGGTTGTCTATTTTATCCATCTTTGGTAGAACTGTTAAACGTCTTTAGGTGCAAATGTAGTGCATTTTCTGGAAAAATGACACAAAAATGGTAAAAATCCTTGTGTTTTTATTGGTGTTGTTGTCATTTTGCTCGATTTTACCGCAAAATGGGCCACTTGAAATTTTTCAGCCTTGCCTCGAGCTCGGCCTCGCGGCCGCCCAGGTAGCTGTCGAGCAGGCGGTGGAAGGCCGGTGAGTGGTCGAAGTGGGTGAGGTGGGCCAGCTCGTGGCACACGGTGAGGTCGACCAGGTCCTCGGGCAGGAACATGAGCGCCCGCGAGAGCTGTATCACGCCCTGGGTGGTGCAGTGCCCCAGCTTGCGCAGGCCGCGGCCCACCTGCCAGCCGGCCGGCTGCACGCCCAGGCGGGCGGCCACCTCGCCGGCGTGGGGCAGCAGCAGTGCCGGTGCGCGCTCGCCCATGACGACTTGCAGCGCGCCCGATATCGACCGTGTGGCGCTCTCGCTGTGGTAGTCGATGCCTCGCGGCACGCTCAGCACCACGTCGTCGCCGTCGTGCCCGAAGATGATGCGCCCTGGCAGCCGGTCTTGCTCGGCAATGGTGGCCTTGCACTTGTAGCAGGCTATCACCTGCCCGCAGTGGTAGGCGACCACCGTGTGGTTGAGCCGCTCGATGGCCTCGCGGTTGACGGTGAGGAAGCGCTTGAGCGCATCGGCCGTGGTGCCGGCTGGCACGCTCACGTGCACATGGCCGTCTTTCCAGCGGGCGATGAGCCGGCGTGCATCACGCCGCACGCCTATGTAGACGCGGCCCAGGTGCTTGTCGTCGTAGAAGTAGGTTGGCACTTGAGAGTGATGTGTTTATCGGTTATCCTTGCCCCACATGAGCTTGTGGCGCAGGGTGTGGGCAAAGTTAGTGCCCTGAAGCTGTATCACGCCGGTGGTGTGAGGAGCGCGGGCAATGCGCACGCTGGTGCCGCTCTTGAGCACCGTGCACTGGCCGTCGAGACTCACCTGGTATAGCGGGGCGCGGCTGCGGGTGGTGATGTCGAGCACGGCATCGTCGCGCACCACGATGGGGCGCATGGTGAGGGCGTGGGGCGAGATGGGCGAGAGTGCAAAGCAGCGTGTGGTGGGCTCCATGATGGGGCCGCCCACACTCAGGTTGTAGGCCGTGGAGCCTGTGGGGGTGCACACGAGCAGGCCGTCGCCCTTGAAGTGGGTGAGCGGCTGGCCGTCGATGTCGACCGTGACGTCGATCATCGACGAGGTCTCCTGGCGCACGATTGAGATCTCGTTGAGCGCGTAGGGCAGCGGGGGCAGGGCCTGGGCGCTGTCGCACCCCAGCTCGAGCATCGACCGGTGCTCGATGCGGTAGGTGCCGCCCGTGAGGGCCTCGACGATGAGGGCCGTGTCCTTGACGTCGGCAGTGGTGAGGTAGCCCAAATGGCCCGAGTTGACGCCCATGATGGGGATGTCCTGGCTGCACACGGCCTGGGCGGTGCGCAAGAAGGTGCCGTCGCCGCCTATGCTCATGATGGCCTGGGCGTCGACCCCGTTTTCCAGCTCGCACTGCCGCATGGGCGGCAGGCCGGGCAGCTGCTGCCTCAGGTAGCTGTCGAAGGCGCGCTCGGCCACGAGTTGCACGCCGCGGGCTGCCAGGGCGAGCAGCAGCCGCTCGATGTGTTCCAGCATCTCGTGCTGGTAGGTGTTGCCTGAAATTGCTATTCTCATTGTATTGATGGCTACAGTTGTGCGGTGCAAAAAGCTCGTGAAAGTCCAAAATAAAGGTTAAAACCTTTTATTTCTCACTTATTCGTTTTATTTTTGCATGTATCTATCGACAAAATTACAATTATTTTGTGAAAAAAAACGCCTTGCGGCGCAAAACTGTCGTAGAAACGCTATAAACCAAAAAACGATGATCAACTTAAGTGTAAACATCAACAAGATAGCCACGTTGCGCAACGCACGCGGAGGCAATGTGCCCAACGTGGAGAATGTTGCCGTCGACTGTGAGCGCTTTGGGGCCAACGGCATCACGGTGCACCCCCGCCCCGACGAGCGGCACATACGCCGCGCCGACGTGTATGCCCTGCGTCCGCTCATACGCACCGAGTTCAATATCGAGGGCTATCCCACTGCCGACTTCATGACACTGGTGCTGCAAGTCAAGCCCACACAGGTGACGCTTGTGCCCGACGCCCCCGACGCCCTCACCTCGACCGCCGGCTGGGAGGTGGCCCCCAACATGGAGTTTCTCACGGGCATCGTGACGCGCCTGCAGGATGCGGGCATACGCACGAGCATCTTTGTGAGCACCGATGTGGAAAACATACGCCAGGCTGCCAAGACGGGCACCGACCGCGTTGAGCTCTACACCGAGCCCTATGCCCAGCTCTATCCCACCGACCCCGAGCGGGCCGTGGCCCCGTTTGTGACCGCCGCCGAGGCTGCCCACAACGCCGGGCTGGGGGTGAATGCCGGCCACGACTTGAGCCTGGAAAATCTCAAGTACTTCAAAGACCACGTGCATCACCTGCTCGAGGTGTCGATAGGGCACCAGCTCATAAGCGACGCGCTCTACCTTGGCCTGGAGCAGACCATCAAGGCCTACAAGGAGTGCCTGAAGTGAACCTGAAGATAACTCCCACGACAATTTATAATCGTACACATAAATCACAACATGACAATTCTCAACATGATTCTGGCACAGGCTGCAGGCGCTGCACAGGCAGGCACCGCCCCGGCCGTTGCCACCGAGAGCCTGTGGGACCTCACCCTTGCAGGCGGATGGCTCATGATACCGCTGGCCTTGCTGCTGGTGGTGAGCATTTACATTTTCTTTGAGCGCGTCTTCGCCATCAACCACGTGGGCAAGGAAGACAACAAAGCCTTCATGCAGCAGATACGCGACCACATCCATGCCGGCCGCATCGAGGAGGCCCAGAAGCTGTGCCAGGCCACCAACTCGCCCTATGGCCGCATGATAGCCAAGGGCGTGGCCCGCATAGGGCGCCCCATGAACGACGTGCTCGTGGCCGTCGAAAACGTGGGCAACATGGAAGTGGCCAATCTCGAGAAAGGCTTCTCGTGGCTGGCTACCACCGCCGCAGGCGCTCCCATGATAGGCTTCCTGGGCACCGTGACCGGCATGGTGCAGGCCTTTATGGCCCTGGCCAAGGCAGGCACCAGCGCCAACGTCACCATCCTGAGCCAAGGCATCTACGAGGCCCTGGTCACCACCGTGGCCGGCCTCATCGTGGGCATCGTGGCCATGTTTGCCTACAACTACCTCACCAGCCGCGTGAGCAAGGTGATGAACAAGCTCGAGCGCAGCACGATGGAATTTATGGACCTGCTCAACGAACCCGCTAAATAAAACTCTACAAGGAAATGGCATTAAAACGACAACATGAATCAATGTCGATGTTCAGCATGGCATCGATGACCGATGTCATCTTCCTGCTGCTCATCTTCTTCATGGTCACCTCCACCTTTGTGTCGCCCTCGGCGCTCGAGGTGAACCTGCCCCAAAGCAGCCAGACCACCTCGCTCAAGCCCACCTCGCGCATCTATATCGACTCGCTGCAGCACATGTGGTACACCACGGCCGACTCGCTCAAGGAGAGCGAGCCGCAGCCCCTGCCCGCCGATAAGCTCGACGCCTTTCTCACGCAAGTGAAGACCGAGAGCGACCCCGCCCACCAGTTTGTGGCCGTGCATGCCGACCAGGCTGTGCCCTACGGCAAGATTGTGGAGGTGCTCGATGCAGGCTCACGGGTGGGCCTCAAGGTGGTGCTTGCCACCAAGCCCACACAGGCGAGCATCGACCGCCAGGCCGCCCAGGAAGAGGCGCAGCAGCCTGCCCCGGTACAGGGACTGCCCCAGTAGCCCCATTGCTATCTCACATTGACTCATGGAACAAAATAATAGAAGCAAAATATGGTCACTCGTCATCACATTGCTGCTCAGTGTGGCAATTGTGATGTTCCTGTTGTATTACAACCTGAGCGTGCAATATCCGCCCAAGGGCATGGAAAAGCTGGCCCAGATGGACCAGGACTCCATCTATGTCGACATGATGGCCGACGTGCCACTGGGCGGTGCCCAGGAGCTGGAGTCGGGTGAGAACATGGCGTCCGTCAACAACGAGGCCGAAGACGGCCCCGCGGCCGCCAACCAGGGCCCCGACCAGCCTGCCCAGCCCCAGGCCGAGGGCGATGACCGTGAGGATGCCGGCCAGCCCTCGCCCGTGCAGCCCAGGACGATCACCAGCGCCGCGCCCTCGCCCATGAAGGTGAAAGAAACCTCCAAGCCTGTGAACCGGCCCAAGCCCGGTGCTGCCAAGCCCGAAAAGCCCACTTCGCCCACGCGCGTGAAGGCCGCCACTGCCACCAAGACCACCGGCACGGCGGCCAGCTCGTCGCAGTCGAGGGCCATAGGGCAACGCATGCGCAACGCCTTCGGCAAGGGCGGCAGCAACACGGGCAGCGGCACAGGACGCTCGACGGCATCGGGTGCCGGCGGCACCTCGGCGAACGGTCACGGCTCGCTGGGAAGCGGGCTGGTGGGCTACACCGTGGCCCACTGGGGACGCCCCCACAGCCGCTACGAGGGCACTGTGGTGGTGCGCGTGCACGTGAGCGCGCGCGGCCAGGTGACGCGGGCCGAGATTGCCGGCGGCACCATCAGCGACGCCGCAGCGCGCCAGAGCTGCCTGAGCGAGTCCTACAAGTGCCGCTTCTCGGTGCCGCTCAACCGCACCACCGAGGGCATAGGCACCATCATCTGGCGATTTGTGTAGCGG
>Ga0256404_1003566_pt1 | contig 31324 bp, 29 predicted proteins | sample RumenRJG_01DNA_FD_185990 | JGI IMG/M metagenome (GOLD analysis project Ga0256404, IMG submission 185990) | Bovine rumen microbial communities from Lethbridge, Alberta, Canada - RJG_01 | ecosystem: Host-associated > Mammals > Digestive system > Stomach > Rumen | place: Canada: Alberta | collected...
TCCGACTACTACGACTGATTCGATATATGCATGTATATAAAAGTATGAAAGATTAAATTCTGTTTATGTAAGACTAAACTCTACTGCAGTTTGAAGTGGTGGAATTTACTTTTGCAATTCAAGGATGTTGAAGAATACTTAAAATAATTGTCGCAGATTTGTTTTTATATCGTATAATATAATGTAAGAAATAAAATGATTCTTTCAGGAGGGTTTTGTTATGGAAGAGAATAAGTTAAATATTGACGAATTGAAGCAGGTAGCTGGCGGTAAAGGCGCTAATACAAAGGGAGATCCAGCTCATATTACGCAGGTCACTGAATATTTCAGAGACAAAAACTTGTATCACGCGAAGGGAACATTTAGAGAAGGAACTGAAGTATATATGCTCGGTTTTTATAAGGGAAGCCGTGGTAATTGCTTTCTTGTTCGTTCCAAAACGGGTAATAAGGAAGGCTATGTTCCCGATGGTACATTGCGGCAAGGCTGGGATGATTAAAACTAAATACGATAAATACGACTTTTAAGAGGGTTTCGTTATGGAAGAGAATAAGTTAAATAATGACGAATTAAAGCAGGTTGCCGGCGGTAAAAATAGTAGAGTTAGAGAATCGGGGGGTCGTTTTCATCTTAATAAGATAACTGATTTTTTCAGGGACAAAAACTTGTATTATGCTACTGGAACTTTTAAAATGAACGCTAATGTATGGTTGCTTGGTTACTATAAAGGGAGTCGTGGAAATTGTTTCCTTGTTCGTGCCCAAAATAGCAATAATAGCGTTTATATTCCCGATGGCACATTAGATGAAGGCTGGGAAGAGGATGATGATGATTAAAAGGTTAAGCTGAGACTCATTTGACGGGCGGAGGATGATAAATCTTCCGCCTCTTTTAGTTTGACTATTAGATGTCTATACATTATACTTAACGGAGTATGTGAGTATTGGGAGGTTTTTCATGAATAGACATAAAACTGGAGTTTCGTTTATTGTGGCGATTATTATTTCAGCCCTTTTGATCGGATGCGGTAGTGGAACCGGTAATGGGGGCAGCAGCTCTGCGGCCTCTACAGCAGCACAGGCCAGTCAGCCAGAAATAGAGAATAAAGAGGAATTCGGTACAGTTTATGAGATGACGGCGATTTTCTCCGTAAGTAACGGGGATATTGAGAATAAGCCGGTATCATCCACATCGGATGTGGTGTACCCTGATATAACGGATTGCGGAGTATTGAATACCTTTAATGAGAAATACAATATCCCGGAGATTAAGGGTGATAAGGAGATAGAATACTTTTCGCCTATTATCTGCTCTAGTGATGTTACAGAGGTTAAGCTGGTAAAGGATGAGAGTGATAAGGAAGACGTGGCGGTAAAGGAAACCACTGTAAAGGTAGGGGATGCTGATGTTAAGGCTTACGTCGTTCAGCATGCCGGAACCTACGAGGTAACTGTAGGCGGTGAGACCCTCCCCCTTACTGTTAAGGACAGCTCCCTCTATCTGGACGTTATAAATGAAATGGCTGCGGCAAATATCCTTATTAATAAGGAATCAGACGACTTTATCCAGCGTGGCAAAGAATATGACACTACTGTTCCGGCTCTGGTAAAGAGCTACCTTGACAAGTACAAGGATGAGGCTTCTGCTTTAGCTGCATTGAAGATGGATAACGGCCTCTTCCTTAAGGAGTATAACCGTATCAGAAAGCTTCGGGGGGATCAGGTTCTTTCCGCCGAGGAGTTGGTTAAAGAATACAAGGATTATAAGATAAATGAAGAAGAGATAAAGAATGCATCCAACAGGCGTGGTTTCAGGGATAAGATCGCGGCTTTAAGAAAGATTGATCTTTCTGCTGAGGCAAGCGATACCAAAAAGGAAGAGAATACGAATAATACCACAGGTAATACAACTAAGAAGAATAAAAACAGCAGTAATAGTAACAGCAACAGTAATTCCACTCCTGCTCCTGTAGCTACGGGAGGAGGATCAGGAGCAGAGGCTATGGCCCTTATTAATAACTACAGGGCTCAGTATGGCCTGCCGCCTTTTGCCTGGTATGGAGAGGGTGTGGCAAGTATTCGTGCAAGAGAGATAATATCAAACTTCAGTCACAACTCTGCCAGCGGACAGGATTGTTATGGAGAGAATATCTGTATGGAGCCTACGGGAACTGCCCGTAAGGCGGTGGATCTTTGGATTAACTCCCCGGGACATAGGGCTAATCTGCTGGATAAGGTTTGCACAAAGGGTGCCGTTGCCGTTGCTTTTGACGGTGAATACTACTGGTGGAGCATGAACATCTGGAAGTAAAAGAAAGGATTTAAGTGATATGCAGGAAGAACGTGAGATATCATTAGTCGGTGCCATGTATACCATGGCTAAGCGGTGGAAGATAATGCTCCTGGTGGCGGTATTAGTATTTGCTGCGGGATATGGATTTTTCTTATTCAGAGCGAGAAAGGCGGCATCTGCGGAACCTGAAACAGTGGCTAAGGCGGCTAATGCAGCGGAAACGGTAAAGCCGGAAGATGTATTGAAATTAAAGGAAAATGCCGAGAAGTATAAGGATTACCTTGAGAATTCCGAATATATGAAGATGGATACCAGTGCTCTGCACCAACGTATTGTTTACTATGTTATTGATTGGAAGGAGACCGGTCTTTCAAGTGATGCTTATGAGAATAGGAGCGCAACTCTTTATGGGCTGTTGAAGGCAAATTTCCCTTCAGAGGAATTCAGAAAAGCCATAAGCTCTATTAACAGCGAGTATGAGGAAAAATCCCTTGATGAGTTGATTTCTGTGGACAGGTCAGGAAATACAGTGAATTTTGCTATAACATACTCAGATGACAGATATGTTAAAGATCTGGAAACGGCCATTGATACTGAACTTCAGTCCAAAAAAGAAAAATACATCAGCCTTGTGGGAGATTATGAGCTGGTTACGGCGCAAGAGGTCGACCGTGCTATAGACGGCACTGATTATAAGAACAAACAGAACACGAAAAAAACAAATCTTACAAATCTTGAAAAAGAAATAGAAGAACTTGAAAAGAAAGTGACAGTTATTGACAACTCAGGCAGCGCCAGCCTCTTTATCGGCAAGAAGAACACCCTTATCTGCATCCTGATAGGTATCTTCTGCGGACTGGCTGTTGGCTTTGTTATGGCGGTGTTTGGAAAGCGTTTTGAGTCTGCTACGGATGTATCGGACCTTACGGGTCAGGATGTGTTATGCGCCTTTAAGAAGGACCCGGAGCCCGGCCTGGATAGATTTTATTATAAAAGGAACGATAGATACAGGAATCCGGAGAGATACCTTGCTATTCTCGAGAAGACCGAAGCTGATGCGGGAATTAAGAAACTGTATCTGTATAACTGCTCCAGAAGTGATTTTTCTGGTGCTTCAGAGAAGATTTGCAGTTGTGTGAAAAACATAGCTGTGATGAATGTGGCTGACGCTGACAGGGAAAGCTTTTATCTGGGTGTAGCTGAGGATGAGGCTGTACTAATCCTGGTAAAGGGTGGAGACACCAGTCGGAGAGATTTTGTAGAGATAATGGAGCATTTGAAAGCAGTTAATGCCAAGTGCGCCGGAGTGGTGTTTGTGGCATAAGATTACTTCGGATTATTACATAAGGATGGTTATTTGCTTTGTCAAAGAAGATTATGTGTGTATTTGGCACAAGACCGGAGGCTATAAAGATTTGTCCCCTTGTGCTTGAAATGAAAAAACGTAATAATCTGGAGATTATTGTGTGTGTTACTGCACAACATCGGCAGATGCTTGATCAGGTGCTTGATACCTTTGGTGTGGTTCCGGATTATGATCTTGATATCATGAAGGACCGTCAGACCTTGTTTGATATTACAGTTAGCATATTGGGTAATATAAGAACTGTTTTAGAAGAGGTTAAGCCGGATGTAGTTTTGGTTCACGGGGATACTTCAACGACGTTTGTAACAGCCCTTGCATGTTTTTATATGCAGATTCCGGTGGGGCATGTTGAGGCCGGATTACGGACATATAATATATATTCACCCTATCCGGAAGAGTTTAATCGAGAAGCGGTATCTATAGTTTCACAATATAATTTTGCTCCGACTCCTCTTTCACGTGACAATCTTCTGAGAGAGGGAAGAAAACCGGAGAACATTTATGTGACAGGAAATACAGTTATAGATGCCATGCAGCATACAGTAAGGGAAGACTACTCACACCCGGAGTTGGAGTGGGTGGGTGATGATAAGCTGATATTTATTACCGCCCATCGAAGAGAAAATCTGGGTGAGCCAATGCATCATATGTTTCGTGCCATAAGGCGAGTTTTAGACGAACATCCTGATTGTAAGGCAGTATATCCGATACACATGAACCCAGTGGTTAGAGAAGCGGCTGAGCAGGAGCTTGGAGGGTGTGACAGGATACATATTATAGAGCCTATCGAAGTATTTGATTGTCATAATTTTGAAGCTCGTTCGTTTCTATGCCTGACGGATTCCGGTGGAATTCAAGAAGAGTGTCCTTCGTATGGTGTCCCGGTATTGGTTATGCGTGATACCACAGAGAGACCGGAAGGAGTTGAAGCGGGGACGCTGAAACTTGTGGGAACGGATGAAGAGACGATATATAAGACATTTAAGCTTCTTTTGGAGAATAAAGAGGAGTATGAGAAGATGAGCAAGGCCTGCAATCCTTATGGTGATGGGCATGCTTGTGAAAGAATCGCGGATATACTGGAGGGGAAAGAGTATAAGCCGTGGGAAGGGTGAAGGAATAGGATGAGAGGGCTCACGAGCCAGGGCTCGCGGGCTTTTTTTGAGCCATAGGGATGGAGAATATTGTCTTAGATTACAATAATTACAGGATAGGGCCCCGATATGCTTTATTTCTATACTGAAAGAACAAGAATAGTATTAGGTGATTTCTATTATTATTATGTTATATAATATTATTGATGTATGTTTGCTGTGAGTTTAAGCCAATGTGTGTGATGACTGAGGACCAATAGGAGAAGGACGTCATGAGGCAGTGGGCCCGTGGGATGGGCTGGATCGGAAGGAAGAGTAAGGCGGAGAAGATATTGTAGGTTACTGTGGTGATTAGGATAGAAAAAGGGTATACTGGGAGTTGATACGAGATGGCGATAAGGCGCAAAAAAGAAAAGGCCTACTGGATTAGCCTATTATCTAATTTAAATGGGCAATTATTCTTGCGAAAAGTGAACCGCTTCAGTGGCTGTTTGTATTTATATATAAAAAGACTTATGTAATATACATTATATTTTATGCAAACTGACGTTCGACATTTTTTCATTGAAATGCTATAATTAAACTCGACTGATAATAATGTTTTGAGTTTAATCTGATGAAAGGAGTTAGCCCATTGTATTTTTGATGGGATGTATAATAATGTATTATTCTCCGTTAAGATATCCTGGTGGAAAAGGAAAACTGGCTCCGTTAATTGGTTCTCTTATTTATCAATATGGACATGTTGGGGGGACATATATTGAGCCATTTGCAGGGGGCGCTGCGGTTGCTTTAGAATTACTTGAAAAGCATGTTGTTTCTGAAATAGTTATTAATGATCTAGATAAAGGAATTTACTCATTCTGGAGAGCTATTCTAGAGGATACAGAGCGTTTTATTTCGAAAATATATGATACTCCAATTAGTATTGAAGAGTGGAATAGTCAGAAAAGGATCCTTTATAGTCATAATAACAAGTATAGTTTTGAACTGGGATTTGCCACATTTTATTTGAACAGAGCTAATAGATCTGGAATTATTAAAGGTGGTGTTATAGGTGGCATTAATCAATCTGGGGAATGGAAGATGGATGCAAGGTTTAATAAAGATTCTTTGATTAAAAGAATTGAATCTATAGCAAAAAAGAAGACAAAGATACATGTTTACAATAAAGATATTAAGTCATTTATTGAAAGATATGTTCCCAAATATGAAGATAATGCCTTTATTTATTTTGATCCGCCTTACTTTAAAAAAGGCAAACAATTATATTTGAATTATTTTGAATTCAACGACCATTTAAGAATAGAAAGGCTTATAAAAGAACATGTTAAATGTGATTGGATTATTACATATGATGATGAAACCGAGATAGAAAGAATATATAAAGATTATTGCATTTATCGGTTTGAACTTAATTATAGTGTTTCAAAAAAAAGAAGGGCTAACGAATTATTAATTTCCCCCAAAAGTATAGCAGATCCATATAATCTTTTGAAAAAAGTGGGCCCTATAGAGAATGATGATTCATGTAATACCATAGTGGTTTAGAACGGGGTAAAAGAGATGTTTAAAGAATTGATAATAAAAGATTTTAGACAGTTTAAGGATGTTGATATTGTATTGGGAAAACAATTAACCATTCTTGCGGGAAGAAATTCAACTGGAAAATCAACAGTTCTTGGACTATTAGGAAACAGTAGTGAATTAAAAAAGAAGGATGGATTGACGATTACAAAAAAACGTTTTAAGGCTGAGTTTAGTGAAATCCTTCATGGAAGTAAGCAATTTGATTCCTCGGGATCTGATAGGCTTCAAATAAATGTTGCTGATGATGAGGGAAATATAGTTGATTATAGGCAGTTTAGAACTTCATGGCAGAAAGATAAAGGAAAAGATAGATTCAGAGTAATACCGCTAAAGACATTAGAAAACGGTAAAAAAACTGAAGCAAAAATGCAAATCCCGGTTTTATATCTTGGACTATCAAGGCTTTATCCTATTGGTGAGATTGATGAAGATGATATTACTTCAAAGAAGATAGTATTTGATGATGATGGTCAGAAAAAATGGTTTGTCGAAAAATACGCCTCTATTCTATCAATGTACGAGGATATAAAAAGTGTTGAGAATTATCAGTTAAATGGGGTATCAAAGAAGAATGGTGTCGGTGTAGAGACTGCTAGTTATGATTACCTAACAAACTCTGCAGGTCAAGACAATCTGGGACAGATTCTTTTGGCTATGCTTTCTTTTGGAAGACTAAGAAGTCAATTGGATAAATGGAATGGAGGATTATTACTTATTGATGAGGTTGATGCAACCCTCCATCCTGCTGCTCAAAAGCGTCTTATAGATTTGCTGATTAAAGAGTCAAAGAAGAATAACTATCAAGTGGTAGTTACGACACATAGTACCGATTTATTAAAATATGTATGCGAAAAAATAGCACATAATAGTTTAATAAACAACAGTATTGAAGTATTCTATTTTACAAATGGAAATAGAATACTAGAGATTAAACGTAACATCTCCTTTTCTTCTATTGATAATGACTTGCATGTTGAATCTATGGTGCAAAGCTCTAGTAGAATCAAGATATACTCAGAGGATGCTGAAAACCGTTGGTTTTTAAAGAAACTAGTACCTGAATACATGCCGTATGTAGATCTTCTTGATGTTAAAATTGGATGTGATCAATTAATTAGCTTATATATGGGGGATTTGCCCTATTTTAAGAATGTTCTTTTGGTATTTGATGGAGATGTCAAAGAGGAAAGATTAAACCAGATTTCACCAATAATACGTGATAGGCTTAATAATATCATAAAACTACCGGGAGAAGTTAGACCAGAAGAGGTGTTTTATAATTATCTTGTTAATCTTGGGCCAGAACATCCATATTGGAACAGTTCAAATGATTATGTGAATTGGACATATTTTATGGATAATGGACCAAATTCACAAAGATATTCTCAAGAAAAAGAACGTGAACGGTATAAACAATGGTTTAAAGATCATGAACAAGTATTTGAGGTTACAAAATTATTTGATTACTGGGCTCAAGATAATGAAGAGCTGATTCGATTATTTAAAGATAGTTTTATTAAATCTTACAATGCAATTGCTATTAGGACACTTGCACCGAAAATTAGTATTTAATACTAAAATAATGATATTAGGGATTTTAAGCTGCATCCGGAGAAATTGATATCGGAAGTGGGTATACAATTCATTTTCAGCGAAGCAAAAAAAGAAAGGTGCGAAGACTTTGAGTAAAGGGATTGATTATAAAAAGGTCTTGGAGTTTTATAAAGGCAAGCAGGTGCTGGTGACGGGGAATACCGGATTCAAGGGTTCTTGGCTAACGTATATTCTGCTGGCAGCAGGGGCGAAGGTGACAGGGTATTCGCTGGAGGCACCGACGGAGCCATCATTATTTAAGATTATCGGACTGGATAAGGATGCCGGGTTGAAGCAGATTTATGGTGATGTACGGGATCTGGAGAACATGAAGAATGCCTTTGACGAGTGCAGGCCGAAGATTGTTTTTCATTTAGCGGCCCAGCCTATCGTGAGAGATAGTTACAAGGATCCGGTGGGAACGTATGCCGTAAATGTTATGGGAACGGTAAATGTTTGTGAGTGTGTGCGGACGACAGTTGATAAGGATAACAGGCTTGTGGTGCGTTCGTTTTTGAATGTGACGACGGATAAGGTTTATCGGAATAATGAGTGGGAGTGGGGATATAGAGAGACGGATTTTTTGGATGGCTTTGATCCGTATTCGAATTCCAAGTCCTGCTCGGAGTTGGTTACACACAGTTATAAGAATGCGTTCTTTAATGCAGGCAACCAGGAGCCGATGGTTCGGGTTTCTACTGCGAGGGCAGGTAACGTGATCGGCGGCGGAGATTTTTCTAATGACAGGATTATTCCGGATTGTGTAAGATCTTTGAAGTCGGCTGCCGTTAACGGAGGCGATGAAGGAACTGTTGCAGTGAGAAATCCGTATTCTACAAGGCCCTACGAGCATGTTTTGGAGCCTTTGTTTGCGTATCTGCTTATTGCAAAAGAACAGTATGAGGACCCATCATTTGCAGATTATTATAATGTGGGACCGGATGATTGTGATTGTGTTAATACAGGTGACTTGGTAACCCTTTTCTGTGATACGTGGAATAAGGCCTGTCAGGAACTGACAGGTAATGCTTCGGATAAAGGGACTTGCTTTCCGAAGGCGGGATGGGTCAATAAGTCTGAGGCTAATGCACCTCACGAGGCCGGCTTTTTGAAGCTTGATTGTTCGAAGCTGAAGTCGACTTTTGGATGGGCTCCAAGATGGCATATTGATGAGGCTATAAGGCAGACGGTGGCATGGACTTATGCTTGGATGGAGAATAAAGATAGTGCCGGATTGGCTGAGGCCATGAGGAGTGAGATGGATAGAGAGATTGAGCTGTTCATAGTGTAGAGTATAACAGGCGTGGATCATATCCACGCCTGAATTATTTCACCGAAGCGGGGGAGTTTAAGGGAAATGTAACCGTAAGTTGAGGTATCAATGATGCCCTTCTTTTTCAGTCTGTCACGATAAACGGAGAAGCTGTTATTAGCATCGCCGGATATTTCTCGTATGGCAGAAACTTTTACCTTTTCATCATTTGCGATGATTGATACTATTTCTTTCTCTTTAGGAGAGAGTTCAGACCATATTTTTTCATAAACATATGACTCGAGAGTCTCATCATACTGGGGCAGGACTTGCTCAATCTCCGGAGCATTTCCGGATCTTGAACGCTCGTTCCAATACAAGTATCCCAAAGCCTGATATGCAAAGGCATATCCTTTTGTCAGTTTGGCCATACTTAAGGCAAGGTTTTTTTCTATGCCGAAGATTGACTCATAGCTTCTTGAGATAGCGCCAATGCTTAGAGGATCCAACATTATCTTAGGGGTACGATAAAGAAATGTGAGGGTCTTTTCATTCTGCAGGTTATAAATATTCTCATAAAGGCCCGTCATAATAAGAAAGATGGGGAGCTTTCTGCGCAGTAATAACTGAAATGCGCTTGCAAAGACTCTTACGTGCTCATTTGAAACAATCTCATCTATGGCGATTAAGACCCGCTTATTTTTCTTTTTTAATTCTTCCAGCATCTTCTCCAATGCAGTTTCTATGTCAAAAATCTGCTCTCCGCGCTCGATGGAAACCCCCAGTCCAAAAGCTGAAAAATCCAGTTTTGCTTTCACGAAGATGTTTTTAAGCTCTTTTCTGCTGTAGAGTTTAGCCGCTATGGAATTAAGGATATCTGATTCCGGAGTGACATTGATAACGATCCAATCATATTCCTTTTCAAATTGCTCGGAAAGATTAGTAAGCATAACGGTTTTGCCGGAACCTCTGACACCGGTTATCATATAAGCGTGGGTGGAGGGGGTATCGGAAGTGAAGGTACCTGTAATCTCGCCTGCCTGGGAGAATCTCGATATTCGCTGGGATGGCTCCATTCCGAAGGATAATGTAAAGGGATTATTGTTCATTTTCGCACCTCGATTGATTTATAACTTGTTATAGGTTTGGACTGCGTTTTATATCTTGTTATAGTTTGTTATAGGTTCTGGCTTTATTTTATAACTTGTTATAGGTTTTTGCAAGAGAAATTAGGAATTAGCTGCATTGACTTTACCGTATATATCGTATATACTACAAAGTAAGAGGAGGTATTACCTATGGCAGTTAAAGCGATGAATTTCAAATTGGACGAGATTGATATAAATGAGATGAAGCAGGTGGCTTCTGTTTATCACATGACTGTTACGGATGTGGTAAAGGAGGCAGTCAGGGAATATGTGGGGAAGATGAAGCAGGATCCTTTTTATAAATTAACCGCCAACGTGCAGGAAGCTGATATGAAAGAAAGTGCGGAGATTCTTGGTGAGATTGAGAGTCTGTCAGATGATGACCTTTCTATCGCTTCCGTTGAACGGGTAAGAGTGTAGGGGGATTCATGGCGAAGAACAGCAGTTTCTCATATGAGATTCAATATACAAAAGCCGCGGATAAATTCTTCAAGACACATGAGGATGTACGATCAGAATATAAGGAATCCCTTAAGGAGCTCCTGGTCGGCGACCATCCCGAGAGAGTCGATGTAAAAAGGATTAGAGGCAAGAAAAATGATTATTACCGGATAAAGCTCGGAGCTTACCGTGTCATTTATACCGTGATAAACGGAAAAGTTGTTGTTATTAAAACGATTTAGAGCGTAATATATTATGGATAAGATAACGATTATAGTGCCTGTGTATAATGAGCAGGAGTCATTGCAGGCCTTTTATGAAGAAGTAAATAGAGTAATGGGGGAGATGGCGGATACCTCCTTTGAAGTTCTCTTTGTTGATGATGGGTCCGCTGATGAGTCATTGTCTATTATTAAGGGCTTCGCGGCTTCGGATGACCGGGTAAGGTTCGTCTCATTTTCCAGGAATTTCGGAAAAGAGGCGGCTATGTATGCGGGATTTGTTCATGCCACCGGGGACTACGTGGTGGTTATGGATGCGGACCTGCAGGACCCGCCGGCTATGTTGCCTGAGATGTATAAGGCCATTAAGGAAGAGGGATATGATTCCGTGGCTACCAGGAGGGTGACCCGGGTGGGTGAGCCGAAGATCCGGTCCTTTTTTGCCAGGAGATTCTACAAGCTTATTAACCGGATATCGGATATAGATGTGGTGGATGGCGCCAGGGATTACCGGCTTATGAGCCGGACCATGGTGGATGCCATCGTCAATATGAGCGAGGTTAACCGGTTCTCTAAGGGTATCTTTGGATGGATTGGTTTTAAGACCAAGTGGGTGGCTTACGAGAATGTGAACCGGGTGGCAGGAGAGTCCAAATGGTCCTTCTGGAAGCTCTTTAAATATTCCCTGGAGGGGATCGTGGATTTCTCGGCGGTGCCCCTGCAGATATCTTCGTTTTTTGGGTTTTTGATGTGTATCATATCCATTATAGCTATTATTTTTTTGGTGGTAAGGCAGCTGGCCTTTGGGGATCCTGTCCAGGGCTGGGCCTCCCAGACGGTTATAATGGTCTTTATAGGAGGGATACAGCTCTTCTGCATCGGGATTCTGGGCCAGTACCTGGCCAGAACCTACCTGGAGAGCAAGCATAGGCCGAAGTATATTGTGAAAGAGACGAACATGATATCTGCCAGGCTTGCAACTGCAACCGAAAGGAGGCTATATAATGGCAACAGTAAAAATGATAATGAACCCTGGGGACCAGCCTACTAAAGAGCAGCTTGAAGAAATAAGGAGTGCAGCAAATAAAAAGATAGTTTTTACTGATGATGCACCGGAGCTTACGGATAGTGAACTTGCTGAGTTTAGACCGGCGAACCCCAAATACTATCGTCCAAATAAGGAACTAATTTCTCTACGACTTGATTCTGTGCTTGTAGATGCCTTTAAATCTACAGGAAAGGGATATCAGACAAGGATTAATGAGGCTTTATGGAAAGGCGCAGCACAAATGGGGATCATTTTACAAGATAAGTGACGTTTATCCCCTTGTTCCAGTGGTATATTCATTTACGAAAGGATGGTCATATGGAACGCAATCCGTTTGTTGAGTTATCAGATGATACCACTATTACATATTCGGATTTAAAAACTAAAGTTAATGGTGATAAGTATGTCACAATATACTTCGAAACACCAACTGAAGAATATGGTTTTTATAGTATGGATATAGATTATCCGGGAGGAACGCCTCAGAACGTCGTTGGATACTCACCTGAAGATATTGAGAGGTTACTATATCATTATAACAAGCTAGGAGATTTGGCATTATATGAGGCAATTAAGCCATAATAATTAAGGCTGTGGATTTATGGATAACCGGCACTCCACTGTGCATAAGGCATGGACAGCCCATGGACAGCGAGCTGCCCACAGCCTGCCCACACCTTATACACAGTTCCGTAAACATGCCGGTTACCCACAACCCCACAGCTTACGACTACTGTTACTGTAAAAGTATGATACATGTATATATAAATAATAATCATATGTTATAGATACTTAACTCCACTTTAATAAGGGGGCGCGCGGAAGGCGCATAATTCATCCTTCCCGCTTGATTACTACTATATCTGCCCGGGGCGGGCAGTCAACCCTGCGAAGCACCGCGTAAGCGGCTTGGGGTTTACTGATCGCACCGGGCAGATACACTCTATCAAAGCAAGGAAGAGATGATACAGTCATCTTAATCTCGCGCGGAGCCTAAGGCTTTGGGCTTGGCAGAGAACAAGGAGCCCTCCGGCTCCTTGTTCGAGGGAAAAAGTAAATAGAATGTGGATTATTGTTTGATAATCTGAATAGTAATTTTATTACCTTATTTATCTAAATTTATATAAAAACTGATGCTGGACAAACATATGTTCGCATAATATAATATTTTTAGTTGGATATGAAAGTTCAATACCAAAGCTGATTGGAATTATACTGATTATCTGATAGAATATAATTAGCCATAGGAGCGTAACGAATTTATATGGATTTAGATGGGATTCGTAATATATTAAAACTTGGTTCAGATGTAGAGTATACTGCTCATTGCCAAAAAAGAATGCTTGAGAGAGGAATATCTAGATCAGATATTCGAGATTGTATTCTCTGTGGTGAGATAATAGAAGAATACCCATTGGATAATACTAATGAGTCAGCGAAATCTGTTCCCAGTTGCCTTATATTGGGCAACAGATTAAGGGATAATGCAGCTATACATGTTGTTGTGGGTTATAATGAGTTCAAGGTATTAATAATATCGGCATGTTATCCTGATAGTATCCATTGGTTAGATGATAATAAGACGAGGAGGCGTTAGGTATATGTGTAATGCATGTTTATCAGATGAAAAGCTTGAGACAAAAACTACTTTCACTGTTGAATATAACGAGTGCTTAATTGTTGTAAAGAACGTGCCTTGTTTCGAGTGTCCTCGTTGTGGAGAGATTATTTTTCCTGACAAGGTTTCTGAAAAGCTCGAAACTTTGGTAGAGTCGGCGAAGAAGATTATGCAGGAGATTTCGATTATTGATTATGCTAAATCTGCGTAATGGCTTAACTAAGAGGAACGAGGGGACGGTTCTGAGTCAGTGGGGACGGTTCTTTTTGACTCACTAAAAGCGAGTCAAAAAGAACCGTCCCCACTGACTCTGATATAGATAGCATCAAGGAAGAAAGGCTTAGAGATAAGTATGCGGTTAATGATAATGGACTCAAAGGTATTTGATTAAAAAATATCGCTGAACATAAATGGATTAACAAAAACGTTAACAAAAATGGTTATTACTTAACACCTAATCTTTATGCAAACTGATGTTCGACAGATGGAAGCTGGTATGTTATAATAATATTGGAGCAGAAAACTAATCTGATACTCGGTTTCCTTTAAATATTTGCCTTGAATTATTCAGAAATATTTGCTATATTAAAGGTGACAGGTGGTACCTGTCAGGGCTGGTCGAAAGATCTTGGTCCAACCGAATGGGCGGGGAGTCTCTCCGCCGATTTTTTTTGGAGATTTTTCGATGAGTGAATTAAGTATATTTGTAGATGAGAGCGTTGATTTTGTGAGTCAGACTTTTGCAATTCAGCAATTAAACATAAAATTAAATTTAGGTTTGCATTTTTTGAAAAGAGTGGTAAAATGGTATGTGGATAAGGTGAATAGGGCGTGGGGATGCCCTATTTAAAACTGAGAAAGGAAGCTGTTAAAAAATGAGTTTTTTCAAATGGATCAGATCGCTTTCACTTGTAAAGCAGATTTGTGTCGGAATGGCTACGGTTCTGACTGTCGGAGGCAGTGCAACTACCGTGGCTGTCGTTGCTAATCACAAACCTCAGAAACCACAAGTTGTGGTTACCACAGAGGAGAGTTCTATCGAGGAGCCTAAGTCAGAAGAGGAGCAGGTGGAAGAAGCTATACACTTTTCTTCCATGAAGATATCTGCCAGCTCCATCGAAAAGGATCTTGATATATTTTTCCTGGACGAGAACAACAAAAAAATAAAGGGTCAGCCCTTCTCCGTTAAGCTTGTAGCCGTTAAAGATGCTGAGAAGCTTAATTCTTATGTTCAGAAGATTAATAACCTGAACAAGGAGATTAAGGAAGCTGAGGATATTGTATCCGGAAGCACAGCAGCAAGTGCCGCCTCATCTAAGCCGGCGACTGCTGCATCTAAGCCATCATCAAGTGCTCCCTCTAGTGCTGCTTCAAGTTCAGCACAGCCTTCAAGTTCTTCAACCGGTCTTTTGGTAGCAGATGCCAGACTTGAGGCTCAGAAGAAGCTGGTAGAACTGGGTAAGCAAAAAGTTGAGGCTTTGGACGAGTATAAGGATGCCTTAAAGGAGATCAAGGGTACGGTATACACCGATGATAATCAGGATGGCCGTATTACTCAGAAGAAGTTGGAGCCGGGAGATTTCTCCCTTTGCTATGTTCCCACTAATGATTATGACGCTGCTGAGTTTACACAGAAGACCACCGTTAAGGATAAGGTGGAGTATAAGCCGGTAGTTAATATCGAAGAGAAGAAGGTTACCGTGGAAGAGGCAGGAGACGCTGCACCACAGCATGAGGTTGTGGAGGAGTCTAAGCCTAAGGATACGGTTGAATACGTTGAGCCTGATAAGAAGGGAGATACAGGAGAGTACAAAGAAAGTACAGCTAAACCCCTTGCTTCTATAGGTGGAGGCAGTTCAAACATAACGAAGGGAATTACTTACGATGAAGGTACCGTTCTTTATTCTGATGTCAGTGGAGCTAACAGCGCATCATTTGCGGTAAGTCCTCCGAATGGTGGACAGATTCTGGGTGCTTACTCTGATGTAGATGGTGTAGAAGCCAAATATGAAAACGGTAGTGTACAGGTTACTGCCAACGGATATACAGGAAGCGGAAACGGTGCAGATAAGGTGCCCATTAGGATTAAGGTAAAAGGCATCTCGCAGACCAATGATCCATCAACAGATGGAAACGGCGAGGCTCAGACCGGTAATGAAGAGGGAGAGGAGACTCAGACCCCGGCAACCAGCAACCAGGTTCAGACAGGAAGTTCTGAGGCGGGTGGCAGCCAGGCGCCAAGCTCAGAGACGCCTAGCAGCCAGATACCTAGCTCTGAAGTACCCAGCAGCCAGGCTCAAACACCGGCGAGCAGTCAGGCACCCGTCAGCCAGGCGCCTTCTGAATACGAAGTTGAAGTTTATGTATATATCCACGGAACTGCCGAGCAGTTAAAGGACAAGGAAGGCAGACTTTTATTTAAGGATGATCAGGGCAAGCAGCCGGCTACCATAGGAGATTACGATCCTAACGAAAAGTACTTTTATGAGTTTAAGAAGGCCGGAGAAGTGACCTACTACGGCTGGCAGACCATTAACGGACTCCAGTACTACTTCGACAAGAACGGCAAGAAGGTTACCGGACCTCAGGTTATCTTAGGTGTAAGATATAACTTCGGTACAGACGGAGCCCTTATTACAAACGGTATGGGTATCGACGTATCCAAGTGGCAGGGCGACATCAACTGGGCAGAAGCCAAATCAGCTGTAAGCTTCGCCATTATCAGAGCAGGATTCAGAGGTACTGCAGGAGGAATCGCGGAAGATCCTTATGCCGCAGCTAATATCAAGGGCTGTAACGCAAATGGCATCAGATGCGGACTCTACTTCTACTCCAGAGCTACTACGGAAGCCGAGGCTGTTGAAGAAGCGTCCCTTGCCATCGCGGTAGCTAAGAAGGGTAATATCTCACTTCCTATCTACTTCGATATGGAGTCACCTGAGAATAAGTCAGCAGATGACAAGGATGCCCTGGTTATGGCCTTCTGTAAGACAGTCCAGGCTGCAGGTTATAAAGCCGGATTATACGCTAGCAAGAACTGGATTAATAACTACCTGAATCCAAACAGCTACGGCGGAATATCCATCTGGGTTGCCCAGTATGCAGACTCTTGCACTTACGGCGGACACTATGATATGTGGCAGTATACAAGTAAGGGAAGCGTTCCGGGTATATCAGGCAATGTTGATATGAACAAGAGCAGTTTCTAGCTTATTGCACGAAACCCAAAAATATAGTATGATAAAGGGGTCGAAGTTTATCCTTAGACATTCGGCCCCTAATTTTTTTTTCAAGGATGCGCATATGGACGGTTCAACTAAGATTGCTGATACAATTATAAAGCAGATTCCTGCAGGTATTGCGGTGTTATCCGTTAACACCTCCATTACCGTTAAGAATGCCAATGATGAATTCTACCGTATCATCGGCTACCGGGACGAGCAGGATTTCATTATCAATAACGGCGAAGATATCGTATCACTCATTTCCGAAGAGGATTATGAGCGTCTTCTTATGCGTTTTTCCATGACCGGGGCGGATGATGAGGTTTATGAATATAAGCTTCGGGTTAAGAAGGCCAATGATGAATATATATGGGCTCTGCTTAAATACAAATTCTTGGAACGTACCAATGAGACTAACCTTTTCCAGATACATATCGAGGATGTCACCAGACGCCACGAGATGGAGATTGAGCTGGATTCCGTCTCCGCCAGATATGCCGACAGACGCTCTGAGGAGTTTGTTTTCAGATATAACGCCAGGAAAGATATGCTTACCATTCCCATGAGGAACCTTCTTGGACAGGAGCAGGAGACGGTGATGGAGCAATTTCTGTCCACCAAACGCTGGGAAGAGTTCGTGGTGTCGGAGGATAGAGACAGGGTAGAAGATGCATTATCCAAAATTCTTTTCCTGCCTAACACCGGGGAGATTACTTTCCGATACAGAAGAAGTCCTATCGGTGCCGAGGAGATATATAAGGTCTACTATAAAAATAATGCATCCAAGTCCATGAGAGCCCAGTGGGTTATGGGACGGATCGTTAATATTACCGAGGAGCGGGAGTCCGAGCTTGAGCTGGCCAAATCCATCAAGCACGATTCCATCACCGGTTTCTATAATTACAGGAATTTCGTTGAAAATGTCAAAGTTGCCATGGAGCAGGAGAATGTTAAGAAGAGCTCCATTATCGTTCTTTGCATTAATAACTTAAATGTCATTAATAATACCTTCGGGTCCATGTTCGCGGATACCGTTATCCAGAATGTGTCCCGTAAGCTCCTGACTCTGGTGCGGGAGTCCGATATCTGCGGAAGACTGAATCAGGACTCATTTGCCATATGGATCAAGAACGTGGATTCCGAGATCGTATATTCCAAGGCCAAGGAGCTTTGTAATTCCGTAAGTAATGTATACAGCGGTGAGCGGAAGAACTTAAATATCCTTAGCTGCGCCGGTATCTCCGGGGGCGAGCGGGAGATGTCCTTTGAGGAAATGTTCCAGAGGGCTTATTCTGCCATGAGCTATGCCCGTAAGCAGGAGAATAAATGCACCGCCACCTATCGCGATAATATGCCCATGGTGAATATGGGCAGTGAACGTTTCGAGAAAGAGCTTTACTACCGCATAGAGAACTATGACGTGGATATGCTTTCCTTCGCCTTCGGCCTTCTGGTTAATTCCAGGGATATAGCTAGTTCAATTAATCTGCTTCTTGCCCGCATCGGGGAGAGATATGATCTTGATGATATCGCTATTTCCGCCATGGATTATAAATCCGATTCCCAGACTATCATTAACTGGTGGTCCAAGAGATATGGCATAAGGGAAGTTACTCCCTTAAAGGACCCTATTCACCGGATGCTTATGGATATCTCCGGCAGGGTAGATAAGAAGGGTATGTTCATTTTCAATGATGCCGACTATGACGAGATGAGTGATACCTTCAGAAACAGCGGCTATCATATAAAGTCCATGGTGGGTAATGCCTACTACTTCGATAACAGGTTCGCGGGCTTTGTGGGCTTTATCGACGAGCATAACCACAGGGACTGGTCCGACTACGTTAAGGGAACCTTTTATGAGATGGTTAATATTCTGACGGTTTTCCTGGCTATTAATGCGGACAAGGACGCTGACCAGAAAAAGATCACTGAATTATCGGATATCGACCGCTTAACGGGACTTCTTAATGTGGACGCCTTTAAGACCAGGGCCCAGCAGCTTTCTGACTCATTAGAGCCGGATGAGATGCTGGTTATGGTATTTACGGATATTAATAATTTTGCATATATAAATGATACATACGGCCAGACTGCGGGGGATTCCCTCCTTAGGGATTTCGGCGAATACTTATCAAAGAGGGATAATCTTTCCTGCAGGATCTATTCGGACTTCTTTATGACCCTGGGAGTATCAAAACCCGGGAATTTGCAGTTTAACCACATCAAGGGGGCGAACAAGAAGTTTGAGAAGCTGACCAAGAAGAAGTTCCCCCTGTCTAATATCAAGCTTTCTACAGGTATTTTCATGTTCAGACCTGAAGACTGCGATATAGAAACCGCCATGGATAATGCCAATATGGCCCGTAAGGCCTGCAAGGCGGCGGGAGACGTGGGTGTAGTAGTTTACGACGATAATATGCGTAAGACCAGGGAGAAGGAGCAGCGCTTTATAGGCGGCCTGCAGACGGCTATCGCAAATGGCGAGTTCCGCCTTTATTTGCAGCCTAAGTTTCGACTGGATACCAAGGAAGTTATCGGGGCGGAAGCCTTATCACGCTGGGTTACAAATGACGGTGTGACTCATTTTCCCGATGAGTTTATTCCCATGTTTGAGAAGCAGGGGCAGATAGTTCAGGTGGATTTCTTCATTTACGAGCAGGTGCTGCGCCTCATGAAGCAGTGGAAGAGCGACGGTAAGAAGCTGATCCCTGTATCGGTGAATTTCTCCCGTCTCAATGTCCATCATGATAATTTCGTGGAGGAACTGGATAAACTTGCCCAGTATTACGGCATTAAGCCTGAATTGATTGAAATAGAGATCACCGAGTCCGCCATTTCCACCAATGACGACGATATGATAAAGGTATTGGCGGAGCTGCGGGACCACGGATTTGTGGTGGATATGGACGATTTCGGCACCGGCATGAGCTCTCTTAATATGCTTCTTAATGCCCCGGTGGATATCGTAAAGGTGGATAAGAGCTTCCTTTACAACTCTCTGGAGAAGAAGAACAAGAAGTATATCGAGTACGTTGCGGGGCTTATATCTGCGGCGGATAAGGAAGTTATCTTCGAAGGCGTGGAGAATGAAGAGCAGGCCAAGTTTCTTATGGAGTGCGGCTATTATAACGCCCAGGGCTACCTCTTTGATACGCCCATAGAGGCCGGGGAGTTTGAAAAGAAATATATTTACGGATGACCTATTGGGGACGGGGTTAATGGGTCAAATTCGCATCTGTCTTGAAATGATCCAGCGAATGTGTTAGAATATGAGCAATACGGAGGTGCTTGGTATGATAGCATTTATAAATGAATTTTTATCTTACGGACTTTTGGTTATTATCTTTGCGGCACTTATGATCTGCGGCGGCTTTATCGGTGTTAAGCTTCGTAATGCCAAGGACGCTAAGGATGCGGCTGCGGCACCTGCAGAGGCCACAGAAGATAAATAAGTTTTATTTTGAATTTGATATGGAATACAAGAGAAATCCGTCGGGATTTCTTTTGTTGCGTTTTAGATTATTTTAGTATTTGGAGGAATATTTGTGAAATCGTACGGTGTAAATGAACTGAGAAAGATGTTTTTGGATTTCTTTGAGAGCAAGGATCATCTCGTTATGAACAGCTTTTCCCTGGTACCTCATAACGACAAGAGTCTGCTCCTTATTAATGCCGGTATGGCGCCTTTGAAGCCCTATTTTACGGGACAGGAGATTCCACCCAGAAGAAGGGTGGCTACCTGCCAGAAGTGCGTTCGTACAGGTGATATTGAAAATGTTGGTAAGACTGCCCGTCACCTGACCTTCTTTGAGATGCTGGGTAACTTCTCTTTCGGAGATTATTTTAAGCATGAGGCCATTGCCTGGACCTGGGAGTTTTTAACCAAAGTAGTGGGTATGGAGCCTGAGAGACTCTATCCTTCCATTTACGGGGAAGATGACGAGGCCTTTGAGATATGGAATAAGGAGATCGGGGTTCCCGCTGAGAAGATTACGAGATTTTACCGTGATGAGAACGGTGAGTGCGATAATTTCTGGGAGCACGGTGCAGGCCCCTGCGGCCCCTGTTCCGAAGTTTACTATGACCGTGGCGAGAAGTACGGCTGCGGTAAGCCTGATTGTAAGGTAGGCTGCGACTGCGACCGTTTCATGGAGGTTTGGAACAACGTATTTACCCAGTTCGACGGAGACGGCAAAGGCGGATACACCGAGCTGGCCAATAAGAACATTGATACGGGTATGGGTCTGGAGCGTCTGGCTGTGGTAGTTCAGGACGTGGACTCCGTATTTGACATTGACACCATGAAGGCTATTCGTGATAAGATCTGCGAGATAGCCGGGGTTAAGTATAAGGAAGATGAGAAGACTGACGTATCCATCCGTCTTATTACGGACCATATCAGGTCCACTACATTTATGATATCCGACGGTATCATGCCCTCAAATGAAGGCCGTGGTTATGTGCTGCGCAGGCTTATTCGCCGTGCAGCCCGTCACGGAAGGCTCCTGGGTATTAAGGGGCAGTTTATGGCGAATCTTGCCGAGACCGTCATTTCCGAGTGTAAGGACGGATATCCGGAGCTGGATGAGAAGAGGGTATTTATCCTGAAGGTCCTTTCCCAGGAAGAGGAGAAGTTCTCCAAGACCATCGACCAGGGTCTTGCTATCTTAGAGGAGATGCAGGAAGAGATGGCTAAGGCCGGTACTAAGGTTCTCTCCGGCGAGAAGGCCTTTAAGCTTACCGATACTTACGGCTTCCCCTTAGACCTGACCATGGAGATCTTGGAGGAGAAGGGACTTACCTTCGACGAAGAAGAATTTGATAAATGTATGGAAGAGCAGAGGAATAAGGCCCGTGCGGCTCGTAAGACCACCAATTACATGGGAGCTGATGCTACGGTTTACGAGGAGCTGGATTCTTCCATTACTTCCGTATTTAACGGATATGATAGGTTAGAGCATGAGGCGCCCATTTCTGCTATGGTTAAGGAAGAAGAGGCAGGAGAGAGCGTTACAGGCTCTATTACCGATGTTTTAGCCGAGGGAGATCGAGGTTCCATCATTGTTCCCGAGACACCATTCTACGCTACCATGGGCGGTCAGCAGGGTGATAAGGGTATTATAGAGACTGCAGACGGTATGTTTATCGTTGAGGATACGGTTAAGACAGTTGGTGAGCGTTTCGCCCATGTGGGTTACGTGGCTTCCGGTATGTTCAGGGTAGGGGACAAGGTTTCGTTGAAGGTTGATAAGACCCTTAGGGCTAAGACCTGCAGGAACCACTCAGCTACTCATTTGATGCAGAAGGCACTGCGTGAGGTTTTAGGAGACCATGTAGAGCAGGCTGGTTCCTACCAGGATGCAGAGCGTACCCGTTTTGACTTCTCTCATTTCGAGGCCATGACGGCTGAGGAGTTAAAGAAGGTGGAAGACCTGGTAAATGAGAAGATCCGCGAGGCTATTCCCGTAGAGACCGCCATTATGTCCATAGACGAGGCTAAGAAGAGCGGGGCTATGGCCCTCTTCGGCGAGAAGTACGGCGACGAGGTTCGTGTGGTTTCCATGGGAGACTTCTCCAAGGAACTCTGCGGCGGTACTCATGTTAAGAATACTTCCGATATCGGATCCTTTAAGATCTTATCCGAGAACGGTATAGCAGCCGGCGTTCGTCGTATCGAGGCGTTGACGGGAGATAATGTACTTGCTTACTATGCAGGTATCGAGGAAGAACTGGCGAAGGCCGCTGCTGTGGTTAAGTCCACACCGGCTAACTTAGTTGAGCGTTTAGAAAAGATCATGGCCGAGATGAAAACCTTAACAAGCGAAAATGAGTCCTTAAAGAGCAAAGCTGCTAAGGATGCTCTCGGGGATGTTATGGATAAAGTGGTTGAGGTTAAGGGAGTTAAACTCCTTGCTACATCTGTTTCCGGAGTTGATATGAACGGCCTTCGTGAGCTGGGTGACCAGCTTAAAGGAAAGCTGGGCGAGGGGGTTATCGTCTTAGCATCTGACAGCGACGGCAAGGTTAACCTGATAGTTATGGCTACGGACGAGGCCCAGAAAAAAGGTGCTCATGCCGGTAACCTTATTAAAGCCATCGCTGCCAAGGTAGGCGGTGGCGGCGGAGGTAAGCCCGCCATGGCTCAGGCCGGAGGCAAGAATCCGGCAGGGATCGCGGATGCGCTGGCGGAGGCGAAGACGGTTCTGGAAGGACAATTATAGTGTTTACAGATTTGTTGTATGGTTTTGTTATAAAACCAATAGAACTCTTAATTGAATTAGTATTTTCACTAGTATATAAGATTAATGGCAATCCCGGGATTGCCATTATCTTTGTCAGCCTTGCTGTTCAGCTGCTGGTTCTTCCCATGTATAAAAGGTCTGATGCCCTTCAGGAGGAAGAGCGAAAGAAACAGCAGGAGATGAAGCCCTGGGTCGATCACATCAAAAAGACTTTTAAGGGTGATGAACGCTTTATGATGATACAGGCTTATTACCGGGAGGTCGGGTATAAGCCTTCTTCCTCTATTAAGGGATCATTGTCTCTTCTATTACAGGTTCCCTTTTTTATAGCGGCATATAATTATTTGTCAAATCTTGAGATTCTTAAAGGAGCTTCCTTTGGCTTTCTTGCCGATCTTGGAACTCCCGACGGACTGATTGTTATGGGCGGAATCAGCTTAAATCTGCTTCCTATTCTCATGACGGTTTTTAATATAGTATCAGGTATCATTTATACAAAAGGATTTCCCCTTAAAGACAAAGTTCAGACTTTCGGACTGGCCCTTATTTTTCTGGTTCTTTTGTACAATTGTCCCTCAGGTCTGGTGTTATACTGGACCCTGAATAACCTGTTTTCACTGTTAAAGAATGTGGTGATGAAGTTATTCTTTAAAAATGAGGACAAAGAGAAGGAGACAGATAATCCTCCGGTGTCACCTTTTGTAAAAGGATTATTTACTGCATGCAGCGTTATACTGACTGTGTTTTTAGGATGTATTATTCCTCTGTCGGTGATAGGGGCTTCTCCTGTGGAGTTTATTAACAAATCATATGGCCCCATGGGGCTTATGTTGAATACTCTTGCGGTATTTGCGGGAATCTTTCTTCTTTGGATGCGGATATTTTTCATTTTATCCGGTGAGAGAGGAAAAAAGGTCTTTACCTGCGTCATGGCAGCCATATCCGTATCTGCCATTATTAATCACTATGCTACGGGAAGAAATCTGGGGAATATGACTCCATACCTGATATATGATAATCAGCCGGCATATCCTTTATGGATTATGATAGTCGGTATTGTTGTTCTTACTTTGTGTTTTATTTTCGTCAGCCTTATGATGAAGAAAAGGGAAAAAACCCTTAAGCAGCTTTATCAGATCGGGGCTGCAGCTATGGTTGTGATTGCCGCATTTTCAGCATTTTCCACCTACTCGTCTTTTACTGAGAGCAATAAAGGCGGAAATGGATCTGCAGATGACAAGATATTTACCCTTAGCAAAAACGGACGAAATGTCATTGTATTTATGGTGGACCGGGCAATAAGCGGCTTTATTCCTTTTCATATAAAGGAAAACCCGGAGCTGGTAAACATGTACGACGGTTTTACATTTTACTCTAATACCGTTGCTTTCGGGTCAGCAACAAACTACTCCACACCATCTCTTTTTGGGGGCTATGAGTATACGCCTGAAGAGATAAATAAGAGAAAGGATCAGACGCTTTTACAAAAGCATAATGAGGCTTTGACCGTAATGCCAAAGCTTTTCCTTGATAATAATTACTCCGTTACGGTTTCCGACCCGCCCTGGGCCGGGCTCCAGTGGATTCCGGACCTGTCGATATACGATAAGTATCCCGGGATTAGAAGCTTCATTACAGAGGGGGCATATTCCGGTGATATGGCAGCTGTCTACGGAGTTCAATACGAAAAGAAGCAAAAGCATAACTTTATATATTACAGCATAATGAGGGGAGCCCCGGCAGCTGTAAGGAATCTGATATATGATAAGGGAGAATATCTGGCGATTCCCGTGGAGATGAATATCAGTCAGGAGTTTATTAATGCCTATTCTGCCTTAACCAAATTACCGGATCTGACGGAGATTAAGGATGATTCTTCTGATAATTTTCTTATGATGCAGAATTCCACTCCACACGCCATGGTGATGCTGCATAAACCGGATTATACACCCGGTACTCCTAACAGGGTGCCGGAAGAGATTTTGTCCGGAATGAAGGAAAACGGTCTTACCATCCGCCTTGATACGGCAGAACAGAAGTCTCTATACGATACAAATATGGCTGCCATATTAAGAATCGGGGAGTGGCTTGATTATCTTAAAAAGCAGGGAGTTTATGATAATACCAGGATTATTATCTGCTCTGATCATGGTTGGGGATGCGGTCAGTTTGATGATTTGCTTATCGACCCCCACAATAACAGGGAAGTATCGAATTTTGCGGCCCTGCTCATGGTTAAGGATTTCGGAGACAAGGGATTTAAAAGTGATGATACATTTATGACCCTTGCGGATATTCCCACCCTGGCTACAAAGGGTGTGATAGACAGTCCCATCAATCCTTTTACGGGACATGAAATAAACAGTGATCCGAAATCAGGAGAGTTGCACATCACAGCCGGAATGCACTGGATGCCCACGGATTCCAACGGATACACCTTTAATTGCGAGGGAGGAGCATGGTGGAGTGTAAGGGGGAATATATACGATACCGGTAATTGGAAAAGGCTGAGAGAGGGCCTTGAAAATGAGTAGGACTATTGAACCACTAAAAGTGGTTGACGAACGCCAAAATTATGGTATAATAGGCAATGTGTTAAATCACAAAATCCTTCGACACGAAGGGAGGTTAGGGTGAGAGTATGTCTAACGTAATCGTTAAAGAGAACGAGACTCTGGACAGCGCTCTTCGCAGATTCAAGAGAAACTGTGCGAAGGCAGGTATTCAGCAGGAGATTCGTAAGAGAGAGCATTATGAGAAGCCGAGTGTTAAGCGTAAGAAGAAGTCAGAGGCAGCTCGTAAGCGTAAATATAACTAATGTATATTTTTGGCAGACAATTAACGTTGTCTGCCAATTTTTTTTGCAAAAAGGAGACAGGGGACGGTTCTCTGTCTCCTTTTAAAAATCCAGTAAAATCAACGGAAAGAAAAAAGAGACAGAGAACCGTCCCCTGTCTCCTTTTTTGTGTTATAATGGTTGGTACTATGAAAAAGAATGTTTTGTTAAACACTGTAAGCAGTATATATTATTCCGTATGTCAGTGGGTTATGACAGTGGCGGTGGTATGGCTGTCCCCTGATTATGAAGCGGCAGGGATATTAGGGCTTGCCATGGCTGTGACGAATTCCTTTGCCACGGTTGCATTCTTCGGAATGCGTCAGTTTCAGATATCAGACGTTAATAATAAATACTCATTCTCAGATTATATAATAAGCCGCAGGGTTACTTCTTTTGTGGGATTCGCCTTGTGTGCGCTTTATTTGGCCGTTATTGGGACTTCTCCCATGGAGGCGGTCTGTGTCCTCATATACATGGCTTTAAGGCTTATAGAGGCTTTTGAAGATGTATATCAGGGGATATATCAGCGCCTTGACAGGTATGACCTGCTGGGGATGTCCAATTTTCTTCGCGGAACCCTGCAGATTATTTCCTTTGTAGTGACATTCAAAATGACAGGATTGCTCTGGGCAGCTTTTGCTGTGATGACAGTCACCAACCTGGGGGTTTTGGTCATTTTCGACAGAATAATGGTTTTAAAGCAGGAGGAGCCGGGACCAGGCCCGGTCAGGGAAGGAAAGGCCATGGAGCGGATCATCCCCCTGCTAAAGGAATGCATAGGCCTTGTGGTATACCAGTTCGCAGTTAATTCTCTGGCTACAGTGGTCCGTGTTGCACTGCGGGAGAGATTAGGCCAGGAAGTTTTAGGGATATATTCTTCAGTGGCTTCTCCTACGGTTATTATTAACCTTCTGGCTTCGGTTATCTTTACACCCTTTATTCCCGGTATAGCGGTGATGTATAATGAAAGGGATAAGGTGGGGCTTAAGAGGACCTTTAGGAAGATAATTCTGATCCTTGCGGTCTGCTTTGCAGTTATTAATGTGGGAGTGATCCTCCTTGGCAGATGGGGGCTTGGCTTACTCTATGGTCCGGGGATAGCACAGTACGTTGAGTATTTACTGCCCCTTTCCTGGTGTATGTTTTTTATTGCAACCACCTGGCTTTTTGCGGGAATTCTCATTGCCATGAGAAAGACGGTTGTTTTATATACAGGGGCCCTGATGGGGCTTGTGGCAGATTATATTCTCTGCAGGCCTCTTATAGACATGTATGGGGCTAACGGTGCCAGCTTCGCCCAGGCCGGTGTTGAGATTGTTCTGACCCTGGTATTTGCGGTTTTTGTTTTGAAAGAGATGAAAGAATAAATGAAGAGATTTAAGAAACACACTTTTGCAATATGTGCATATGGGGAGAGCCCCTACTTAGAGGAGTGTATACGCTCGGTGCTGAACCAGAAGTATCCTTCCAAAGTCCTGGTGGCTACTTCCACACCGAATGACCTGATCCGTGGCTTATGTGATAAATATAAGCTGCCTTTGTATGTGAACGAAGGGGAGTCCGGTATCACCCAGGACTGGAATTTCGCCATCAGCTGCTGTGATACCCCCATTGTAACCGTGACTCATCAGGATGATGTATACACCTATGACTATACCATGCGCCTGATTAAATACATGAGAAAATCTAAAAGGCCCCTTATATATTTTTGCGATTATGCTGAAATACGAAACGGGGAAAAGGTGTATACCAATAAGATTATGAAAATAAAGAGGCTGATGCTTCTGCCTATGCGGCTTCCCGGAACTAAGGGCCTGGTTTGGCTTCGCAGGCGGGTTCTTTCCCTGGGAGACCCCATTGTATGCCCTTCCGTAGCCTTGTTTGTGGATAATCTGCCAAACCCCATTTTCAATAATCATTTTAAGACAAATGAGGATTGGGAGGCCTGGGAGAAGATCTCGAAGTTTACCGGGGATTTCCTCTATGACCCCACCATCCATGTAGCCCACAGAATCCATGAGGATTCGGCTACTTCCGCGGCTATAGGGGATACGGGACGAAGCGCAGAGGACTTAGAGATGTTTTCTAAATTCTGGCCGGAACCGGTGGCAAGAGTTTTAACAAGATTCTATGGAAAAAGCGAGGAATCCAATCAGCTGTGAGAGTTTTAGTGATAATTCCTGCTTACAATGAAGCGGGAAGTATCAGATATGTTATAGAAAAATTAAAGACTGACTGCCCGGATGTGGATTACGTGGTGGTAAATGACTGTTCAAATGACGATACCGGGGAGATTCTTAAAAGCATGGGAGCAAGTTACCTGAAGGCTCCCATTAATTTAGGAATAGGCGGCGGAGTACAGACCGGATACAGATATGCGGATATCAAAGGATATGATATAGCCGTACAGATAGACGGTGACGGCCAGCACGACACATCCTATCTTTCGGAGGTTATAAGGCCTATCATAGAGGGAGAAGCGGATATCGTTATAGGCTCCAGGTTTGTTGAAAAAGAAGGATTTCAATCCACCGGGCTTAGGCGTTTCGGTATTAATTTCTTAAGCGGCTGGATAAGGCTTTGGTGCGGAGCGAAGATTTTGGATGTTACCAGTGGATTTAGGGCAGTTAACAGGAGATTTATAGAAGTGTACGCTTCAGATTATCCCAGGGATTATCCGGAGCCGGAAGCTATAGTAAAGGCGGCTGTCTGTGGGGCGCGGATTAAAGAAGTGCCGGTGATAATGAAGGAGAGAGAGAAGGGGAGAAGTTCTATTACCCCCTTAAGGTCCATATATTATATGATTAAGGTAAGCCTGGCTATAGTTATCTGCAGGTTATCATGAGAAAAGGAGATATAGATGTCAGATACATTAAGAATAGTGCTCCTGGTGGGCATCGTTTTATATTTTATAATACTTGGTGGGCTTCTCAAGAAGCGGAGGCTGCAGCTGAAGTACACCCTCCTGTGGATTGTAATGGGTCTGATCTTTTTACTCATGGCCATATTCCCGGATATACTTGTGGGGTTACGTAATCTCTTGGGATTCCAGGACAACATGAACACCCTTTATGTTATTCTTATAGGCTTTATAATCATCCTTGTTATGGCGGTAACCTCCATAGTGTCCCACCAGAGCGAGAGCATTAAGAAACTTGCCCAGGAGAATGCCCTGCTGGAGAAACGCATCAGAGAACTTGAAGGAGATAAAGACAGTGAAGAGAGCTGAAGATTTTTTGAACCTGAAGTTTTATAAAGGTCAGGATACATACAGCGACGGGGATGTGGAAGAAAGAATCTTAGAGGCGGTAAGATCAATGGACGGCCCTGCAGAAGATCTTTTAAAGTCCAACAATGACTGGGCCTTTCTTTATCATCTTTCCCCTATTCGGGAGAACCTGCTGGAGTGGTACGATTTTAAAGAGAGCGGGTCTCTCTTGGAGATCGGATCCGGCTGCGGAGCTTTGACCGGACTCTTTTGCAGGAAATTAAACCGGGTTGTGGGAATCGACCTGTCGAAACGCAGATCCCTTATAAATGCATATAAGAATAAGGCATATGATAATCTGGAGATTATCGTAGGTAATTTTACTGATATAGATATAGAGGAAAAGTTTGATTATGTGACACTTATCGGTGTGCTGGAGTATTCATGCTACTATGTTCCGGCGGAAGATCCCTTCGGGGAGATGCTTCGCCGGGCTAAGGACTATTTAAACCCCGGAGGAACCCTGATCCTTGCCATAGAAAACAAGTATGGCTTAAAATACTGGGCCGGGGCACCGGAGGATCATACCGGCAGGCCCTTTGAAGGGATAACGGGTTACCAAAGAACTGATCGTGTCAGAACATTTTCCAGGAAGGGACTTGAGAAGCTCCTTAGAAAAAGCGGATTTGAGGAGAATCTGTTTTTCTATCCCATGCCGGATTACAAACTGCCCGGAGAGATTTTCTCGGAGAAGCGGCTTCCCGGACCGGGAGACTTGCGTAATCTGACTGTTTCCTACGACAGAGAACGTTTCGAGACTTTTGACGAAACTCAGGCCTTTGATGAGATATACGCCGAAGGTGAGTTTCCCTTCTTTGCCAATTCATTTTTGGTTTTTTGCAGGTAGATAAAGAGTATGAGAGAAGTATTATACGTTAAATACAACAGAACAAGGAGACGGGACTTTCAGACCAAGGTGGAGATTGAACTAAATGACGGTCGGATGCAGGTTCGAAAGAGCCCTCTTTCCCTGGATGGAGCGGCTTTTATAAGCAAAATGAAAAAAGCCCGGGATCTTTACGGTGATTATTATAAGAACATCAGTCTTGTAGACCAGACTATTGAAGATTTAAGCCTGGTAAGTCCCTTTATAAAAGGGATTTCCCTGCCGGATCATATCCTTAAGGAAAGCATAGACTACCCTTCCCTTGTGGAAAATTGCAAAAAGTGGTGCTCAGTCATTACCGATGTAGGGGATGGCTATATCACCTCATTTTCCATTAGCCCTGAATTTCTTCAGATCTTTGGTAATCCTTACGGGCTGGAAGGGTACTGTGGCAAAGCTTTTTCGGTTTCCAATGTGGACAGTATTTTCAGTAATTTCATTTTGAAGGACGACCGGGTATATGCCATAGATACCGAGTGGTTCATGGAAGTGTGTCTGCCGGCGGATTTTGTGGTATACCGGGCGCTGAAGATGTTTTATATCGCAAATACCAGCTTCCTGGAAGGTAATGCCACTATGGAGAAATTTTGCCTTGAATGCGGCATAAAAGATGAGTATATAGATGCCTTTGAATATATGGATGATCGTTTTCAGCAGTATGTTCACGGAAAGGGCAGGGAGGATATTTACACCGACAGATATGTTAAGAAAATCATCAGTTCTGCCCAGGTGGAGGATATGCCCCGACGGATTCAGCTTCAGGATGATCACATCCGCAATTTGGAAGAGAAGATAAAGGAACAGGAGCGGATTATTGCCGAGCAGAATAATACACTGGCGGAATTCTCAGACCGGATGGCCGGATACAAAAAGGCCCTGTATAACCCCTTGTATGCTTCTTACAGACTTATAAAGAAGATCGGAAAGAAGACCCTTCCAACCCCGGTAAAGAAGGGGATGAAGGTATGGAAGACAGAAGGGTATGATGCTTTTAAGGAAAAGTATGCAGACCACAAAAGGCGGAGCCGCGGTTATGAGGCCTGGATAAAGGATATAGAGGCTAAAAGGCACGAGGTTATTATAAATAAGAATCTTGATATAAAGCCTTTAATTTCCGTCCTTGTACCGGTTTATAATGTATCTCCCGACCTGCTATGTGCCTGCCTTGACAGTGTGCTGGCTCAAAGTTACGGGAATTT
>Ga0256404_1003568_pt1 | contig 31315 bp, 24 predicted proteins | sample RumenRJG_01DNA_FD_185990 | JGI IMG/M metagenome (GOLD analysis project Ga0256404, IMG submission 185990) | Bovine rumen microbial communities from Lethbridge, Alberta, Canada - RJG_01 | ecosystem: Host-associated > Mammals > Digestive system > Stomach > Rumen | place: Canada: Alberta | collected...
GAACCAGTGCTCGCTCGTCTGTGTGGGCTACGACAATGACGGCACCATCCGACCGCTGTCGGCATACGTTGCGCCGCAACCCTAAGCGAGAGGTTCTGACAAAAACAGTCGCCCTCACGGCCATCACCACCACGAGTTGTATGGGAAGAGGACCGTTCTTTAACTAGTCAAAATGTGGCAATTGAGAATGTATTATAATTACTTCAATATCGTCTTCTGACGATTGCTGATGACGATTCCGTGAGCCTCGCTGTCTTTGACCTTTCTACCCTGCAGGTCGTAGAACTGACGGTCAGTGACAGCCGAGGCTTTTACTTTGTCAATGGCTGTATTTATAACGATATGTTTTCAATGCGTAGCTTCTGAACGCCTACGGGCACCTGGACCTCGACGACGTCGCCGACGGACTTGTTGAGCAGGGCCTGGCCGATGGGCGACTTGATGGATATCTTGCCCTCGCGCAGATTGGCCTCGTGGGGGCTGACGAGGGTGTAGGTCATGCGGGCGTTGTTGTTGAGATTGGTCATCTCGACACGCGACAGCAGGCCGACCTTGTCGCTGTTCAGACGCGAGGAGTCGAGCACGCGGGCATGTTCCAGAATGCGCTGCATGTAGCGGATGCGACCCAACAGGCGACCCTGTTCGCGCTTGGCGGCATGATATTCGAAGTTTTCGCTGAGGTCGCCCTTGTCGCGGGCCTCAGAGATGGCGTCGCGCACACGTGGCAGTTCGACGCTTTCCAATTCCTTGAGTTCGGCTACCAGCTTGTCGTAGCCTTCTTGTGACATATATTCCATAGTAATGATTATTATTTTTTTCTTCAGATAGACAGCACGAAGTCGTCCCAATCGTGCGTAGAACCCTTGCGGCCGAAGACTTTCTGGTAGAGGCGGCGACGGGTAGAGGCTACGCTCTCTTTCGAGTGGGCCGTCAGCGTGGCGATATCTTTCGGCTGGACGCGCACCTTGATGAGCAGGCTGACGTGCAGGTCTTGCTCGCTCATGGCATAGAGGCTGTAGAGCTTCTCGGAAAAGCCGGCATAGACGCTGTTGACAGCGTCGGAGAGCTCCTGCCAGTCGGTAGTGGTGAGGCTCCTACCCTCTTGCATACAGCGACGCAGCCGCTGGTAGACGTCGGTCGAGAAAATCTCGTTGACGTCGCCACGTCCTCGCTCCATCACCGCCAGCTTCTGCATGGCGTGGATGTTGTCGAGACGGCTCTGCAACAGCTGTATCTTGCGCCGGTTGCTCTGCAGCACTAATATAAATAAGGTGATGTAGAACACGGTGCAGACGACAAAGAGAAAGAGTTCGCGATTAGTCAGTATCATGGTTATTGTTACGTTTACGAGTGGCAAAAGTACGAAAAAAAACGCTGAACACCAAGAAAAGAGTGTGCAAAAATGTGCAAATCGACGTCTGCGCACTTTTGAACACAAGTTTTCTTGGCACAAAACGCAGATTCCCCTATCTTTGCAGCAGAAAAATGTTTCACAAACAAAAACTGAATGCGTATGATTGAGTACTTCTTAGAAAACATGTGGCAGCTGTGGGCCATCGTCGCCATCGTCTGCCTGATTCTGGAGCTGTCGTCGGGTGATTTTTTCATCATCTGCTTCTCCATCGGAGCCGTCTTTGGCGTCATCGGCGCCGCCATCGGCCTGAACGTCTACTGGCAACTGTTCATCTTTGCCATCTTCTCGCTGCTGAGCGTGCTGTTCATCAGACCTGTGGCACTACGCTACCTGCACAAGAACGAGCCCAACAAACCCAGTAATGCCGACGCCCTGCTGGGCAGGACAGGCCGCGTGACGGAAGCCATCGGCCAGGACCGTAGCGGCTATGTGCAGATAGACGGCGACTTGTGGAAGGCTGTCAGCAATGCTGATATTCCCGTCGGCACTACGGTGCGCGTGGTGGGTCGCGAGAGCACAATCATCAACGTTGAAACGCTGTAAACAATAAACAATAAACATTAAACATTAACATTATGGACTTTATGAGTTATGTACTGATTGCAATTATCGTATGTGTCATCATCTTTGCCAAGATGGCACTGGTTATCATCCCACAGTCGGAGACCCGCATCATTGAGCGCCTCGGACGCTACTACGCCACGCTGAACCCGGGTATCAACATCATCATCCCGTTCATCGACCGCTCCAAGGAAATAGTGGTGCTGACACGTGGCCGCTATGCCTACTCCAGCTCGATAGACCTGAGGGAACAGGTGTACGACTTCCCCTCGCAGAACGTGATCACGAAGGATAACATCCAGATGGAAATCAACGCCCTGCTGTACTTCCAGATTGTTGACCCGTTCAAGGCCGTCTACGAGATTTCAAACCTGCCCAACGCCATCGAGAAGCTGACACAGACCACGCTGCGTAACATTATCGGTGAACTGGAGCTGGACGAGACGCTGACCTCGCGCGACACCATCAATACCAAGCTGCGCGCCGTGCTGGACGACGCCACCGACAAGTGGGGTGTGAAGGTGAACCGCGTAGAGCTGCAGGACATTATTCCGCCCGCAACCGTGCTGAACGCCATGGAGAAGCAGATGCAGGCCGAGCGTAACAAGCGTGCACAGATTCTGACCTCTGAAGGTGAGAAAGCCGCCGAGATTCTGGCTTCTGAGGGTGAGAAGACCGCCATCATCAACCGCGCTGACGCCCAGAAGCAGCAGGCCATCCTGCATGCTGAAGGTGAGGCTCAGGCCCGTATCCGCAAGGCAGAAGCCGAGGCCAAGGCCATCGAACTGATTACCGAGGCTGTAGGTAAGTCGACGAACCCCGCCAACTACCTCTTGGCACAGAAGTACATCCAGATGATGCAGGAACTGGCTCAGGGCGACAAGACCAAGACCGTCTACCTGCCCTACGAGGCTACCAACCTCATGGGAAGCATCGGTGGCATCAAGGACTTGTTCAAGAGCGAGTGATAAACACGAAGCATCAATTCTTCGAAATATCGAGATTACAAAAAAGAGGCTCAGGCCTCTTTTTTTTTATGCTTCTTTCTTGATGGGAATCGTAAACGAGAACGTCGAGCCTTCGCCGAGCGTCGACTCCACGCGGACGTCGCCGCCATTCTTGCGGGCAAAGTCCTTACAGAGCTGGAGGCCAAGACCGGAGCCTTCCTCACCGCCCGTACCATAGGTCGTCTCGCCGTCGCTGAAGATGGTGGCGACACGCTCAGGAGCAATACCTACGCCGTGGTCGCGGACGCTGACACGTGCAAAGTCGCCCTCGTCGCAGCAGTAGACCTCGATGGTCTGTCCCTCGGCCGAGAACTTCACGGCATTCGACAGGAAGTTGCGGATGATGGTCTTGATCATGTCGTTGTCGGCACGCACCACCAAGTGCTCGTGGTCGGAGAGATACTTTAAGGTGATGCCCTTCATCTCGGCAATCATGTGGAAGATGTCGACCACACCCGGCACGATGTCGTTGAGGTCGAGATCCTGCGTGACCACATTCAGACGGCCCGTCTGGCTCTTGGTCCACTTCAGCAGGTTGTCCAGCAGGTCGTGGGTCTCTTCTGACTCGCGGTTGGCCTTGTCGAGCAGTTCGAACATCTCTTCACCCACCGTTTCCTTCGACACAACGTTCACCACCAGGTTCAGCACCATGCGGATGCTGGCCATTGGTGAGCGCAGATCGTGGGCAATGACGCTGTACATCTTGTCGCGGTTGGAGATGGTACGCTTCAGCTCGTCGTTCTGCTGGACGATGATGCGCTTGGCTGCCACGAGTTGTATCTGGTGCATCACACGCATCACGAGCTCTTCCTTGTTGAACGGCTTGGTCAGGAAGTCGTTGGCACCGACCTGGAAACCTTTCACCAGGTCGCTGGGATTATTCAACGCCGTGAGAAAAATGATGGGAATTTCCTGTGTCTCAGGGTCTTTCTTGAGGATGACGGCCGTATCGAAACCGCTGATGTCGGGCATCATCACGTCCAACAGAATCAGGTCGGGTTTCTCTTTCTTTGTCTGCTCAATACACGTTGTACCGTTGTTGGCTGTACATACTTGGAATTTCTCGTTGGTAAGCAGAATCTTCAACAACAAAACATTGCTGACGACGTCGTCGACAATCAATATTTTGTAGTCACTACGGTTAATCTGAGATTCAAAGGTATCGTTCAGCTCCATTTGGTTCCAGGTTAAAAATATGTTCCATCCTGCAAAAGTAGCAAATATTTGGCGAAACGCCAAACATTTGCTCAAGAATTTTCAATTGTACCAAATTTTTGCACACAAGAAACCGCCGTTATTCAACGGTTACCGACTTGGCCAAATTGCGAGGCTGGTCGACATTCTTGCCCTTGCAGACGGCTACGTGATAAGCCAGCAGCTGAAGGGGAATGGTGGCTACTAGCGGCTCGAGACACTCCAGCACATCGGGCAGTTCAATCACCTCGTCAGCAATCTTGGAAATCGTATCGTCGCCCTTGGTCACCAAAGCAATCACACGACCCTGACGAGCCTTGATCTCCTGAATATTCGAGAGTACCTTCTCGTACATCGCATTATGGGTGGCGATGACCACAACAGGCATGTCGGAGTCGATCAGCGCAATCGGCCCGTGCTTCATCTCGGCAGCAGGATAGCCCTCAGCATGGATATAGCTGATTTCCTTTAACTTGAGTGCACCTTCGAGGGCCACTGGATACGAGAAGCCGCGACCCAGATACAGGAAGTTGTGGGCATAGGTAAACGTGCGTGCGAGGTCGGCCACCTTGTCGTTGGTCTTCAGCACTTCCTTAATAACGGTCGGTATCTCGTTGAGTCCCTTGACAATGTTCATATAGTCGTTGCGGTCAATGGTGCCCTTGGCTTCACCCAAGGCCAGCGCAAACATCGTGAGCACCGTTACCTGACCGGTGAAAGCTTTCGTAGAAGCCACACCAATCTCAGGACCTACATGGATATAGGTACCGGTATCGGTAGCACGTGGAATGCTGCTGCCAATGGCGTTACAGATGCCATAGATAAAAGCACCCTTCTGCTTGGCCAATTGGATGGCGGCCAGCGTATCGGCCGTCTCACCACTCTGCGAGATGGCAATCACCACATCGTCCTTGGTCACCACAGGATTGCGGTAGCGGAACTCAGAGGCATACTCGACTTCGACAGGGATGCGGCACAGCGTTTCGATGATCTGCTTGCCGATGAGTCCTGCGTGCCACGACGTACCGCAGGCCACAATAACAATGCGCTTGGCGTGTAGCAGTTGGCGGCGATAGTCGATCAATGCCGACAGCGTCACGTGGTCGCCCTCGACGTTGATACGTCCGCGCATACAGTTGGTCAGACACTCAGGCTGTTCAAAAATCTCCTTGAGCATGAAGTGCGGGAATCCACCCTTCTCAATCTGACCGAGGTCGATGTCTACGGTCTTGACGGCGAGGTCTTGCTCTTCACCGAGAATGCTGATGACCTTCAGCTCTTCGCCCAGACGGATGACGGCGATATTGCCATCTTCCAGATAGACCACCTTGTCGGTATATTCGATAATCGGGCTGGCGTCGGAACCGAGGAAGAACTCACCATCACCGATACCTACCACCAGCGGACTCTGCTTGCGGGCAGCGATGATCTGACTGGGGTCGCGCTTGTCGACAATGGCTATGGCATAGGCGCCAATGACCTGATAGAGGGCCACCTGAACGGCCTCGAGAAGACTCAGCTTCTTCTTGACCATGATGTACTCGACCAGCTGTACGAGCACCTCGGTATCGGTATCGCTCTGGAACGTCACACCCTTGGCCATCAGCTTGGCCTTGATGTCGGCATAGTTCTCGATGATACCATTATGGATGATGGCCAGATTCTTCGACTGTGAGTAGTGCGGGTGGGCATTACGGCTGGAGGGCTCACCATGCGTAGCCCAGCGGGTATGTGCAATACCTACACATCCGGTAACGTCTTTATCGCTACAAAACTCTGTCAGATTGTCAACTTTACCTTTGGTCTTATAAACATTCAACGTTCCGTTGTCGTTGATCAGTGCTACGCCAGCTGAGTCGTAGCCACGATATTCCAGTCGTCTTAAACCTTTAATCAGCACAGGATAGGCCTGCTTGTTGCCGATATAACCAACTATTCCACACATACTTTTCCTAAATTTACGCGTAAGTATTGTTCCATTTTTCGCGTGCAAAGGTACGAAAAAATCAGAAATCCAATGCAATCAACGCACTTTTTTTTCTACATCATGTCGTCAACTTACATATTGGCACGTGATTTGCTATTCAACTTACAATTATGAAGCGAAAAGACCGATATAATTACATCCTGAAATATTTCAGGAAACAGATGGCTGACGCACAGACAGAACTGGAGTTCGGCAGCGAATTCCAGCTGTTGGTAGCCGTCGTATTGAGTGCCCAGTGTACGGACAAGCGCATCAATCAGGTGACACCTGAACTGTTTCGCCACTATCCGGACGCAAAGTCTATGGCTAAGGCTGAGTTGGAAGAGGTGCTGGAATACATCAAGAGCGTATCCTACCCTAATGCTAAAGCCGAGCACTTGGTGGCTATGGCGCGTATGCTGACAGAGAAGCACGATGGTGAGGTGCCGAGCGACATGAATCAGTTGCTGGAACTGCCTGGTGTGGGTCGCAAGACGGCCAACGTGATACAATCGGTAGCCTTTGGCAAGTCGGCAATGGCTGTCGATACGCATGTGTTTCGCGTGAGCCATCGTCTGGGACTGGTCAGCGACAAGGCCAACACACCTTACAAGGTGGAACAGGAACTGGTCAGGAACATCCCTGTTGAGGACATTCCACGCGCCCACCACTGGCTGTTGCTGCATGGACGCTATGTCTGCACCGCACGTCGTCCGCATTGTGAACGCTGTGACCTGCGTGAGGCATGTGCGTCATACGCACTCTTCCAAAAGAAAGATTAGTTGACAAAAGTCTGCAGATGATTCCAGATGACGGTATCGTAGCCATAGACGTCGGGCCACGACTGCAGTACGCCGTTTTCGTCAGTCCACAGCGTATAATATATAATATAAAGAGGTACGTGAGGCTTGACGGGCACATAGCCTATCAGTTTATGGTCTTCGTCTGTGGGATGAGTTTTCAGATACTGTCGGCCACGATCTGTCTCAGCCTTTAACCCCATAGAGATACGTATGCGGTCAAGCAACCACTCGTCGGGGTTATCGAGCAGGAAATGAGCCAAGTCATAGGGTCGGGCCACACGTACACAACCATGTGAGACTGCGCGCGAATCACGCTGGAAGACGCCCGGAGTGGACGTATAGTGAAGGAATACCGAGAATTTGTTTTTGAAACGGAACACAATACGTCCGAGGGAGTTGTGTGAACCGCTCTGTTGTGCCACACGATACTTTCCACTCATCAGCATAGAGCGCGTCACCTCTTCAATAGGCATCTGTTTGTTGGTGGCCCGCTCGTAGATATTATACTTGTTACGCGCAAAATAAGCGGAATCGCCCGCATGCCGTACGACGTCTTTCTCCAGAATGCTCTTGGGGATAACCCATTGCGGATTAACCTCCATCCACTCCACCTCGCTAGTCAGTAGCGGGGTCTTCGTCTTCGTGGCACCACACGCTACACGCATGTGAAGAATGCTGTCGGCACCATAGGCATACAGACTATAGGCTGGAACGTTCACCACCACACGCTTGCCCTCTTCAGGAATAGGATGATGCAAGCGCCAGCGACAGCGTTCCATATTACAAAGGATGCGTCGGCGCGAGGCGTCGTCAGATGCGGTCGACAACATACGTTGCAGCTGTTGGTAGAATTTGTCCTGAGGCTGTATCTCGTGTAGCAAGATAGCAAGGCTGTCGTTACAAATGGTACGCATCACCTGGTGGGCATAGGTGGCCGACGGCAGATCCATGTCCATATCGAAAAGACCACGATAACGCACAATATGCCTGATGGTATCTGTCGAATCGTCCATATCCAGATGGTTGAAGATGCGATTAGGATTGATGAATCCGAAACGCTGACCATAGACATAGCGCAGGCAGGCTTTGCTGAGGTGGTACTCCAATTGTGCAGCCACGCGGTTGATGTCTGATGAAGGCTGAAAGTCCATCTGACGCAGACGCTGCAGCAACGCTTCAATGGGTGCGACATAGAAAGCGCGCTCGCTTAAACCCATCTGTCCTACCTGATGCAGCCAAGAAAGCAAGGTATCTGGACGACTGTCAACACCCAGGCGATCTATCCATAATAAGTGTTCAGAGTTTTCTGAATAATAGTCGCGCACAGCACGGTCAGCTGCTGTCTGAGGAGTATCCTTACTCGCAATCTCGCACAGTTGGCGCTTGATGGAGGCAGCGTCTAAAACGAAAGCAGGCGTCTTCAAATCTGAAAACGCCGCCATTGTGATATCTCTGTTCTTATGATGTTCTCCCCCAAGGCATGATGTCATCAAGATAACGGCCAGTAAGGGGAATAGTCCGATTAGCGAATGGAAACCTTTCGGACAACCTTGCCAATTTTTAGAATATAACATCCTTTCGGAACATTTAGTTCAATCTTCTGCGAAGGACTCTCTATCTTCACTGTTGTTAAACGACGACCAGTCAGCGAAACGACTTCCATCGACAATCCTTGGGCACCACTCACATAAACTGTCTGGCCTTTGACCTCAATGGTGATTTCGTCTTCTATGAACTGCTCGATACCTGGAGAGGCCATCACAAAAGCAGCCGACGAAACAGCAGGTCTCATCAACAGCAACGCAGTAGCCAGTGAACAAAAAAGTATCAGTTTCTTCATACGCAACAGTCTATAATTTGTGCAAATATACAAAAAAAACTGATATGTTCCAAATAATTTGCAAGAAAAATGCATGTCAGACATCAAAAACAGCCATTTCGTCGCTTAAACGACTGTTTTCGAACACCTCGCGGGCTTCGTCGAGCAATATTTTTTCATTCTCGTAGCGCGACGAATAGTGGCCCAAGATCAGTTGTTGCACCCCAGCATCACGTGCCACCATAGCTGCTTGTCGCGCTGTCGAGTGGTTGTACTTTTCAGCCAGCAGTTGCTGATCCATTCCATAGGTACTCTCGTGATAAAGGGTTGTGACGCCTGTCAGCATCTTATGTAACTCGGGCATATAGCGGGTATCACTACAGTAGGCATAACTGCGTGGTGGCTCTGAGGGAGTCGTCAGACGTTCGTTGGGCACCACCTCACCCTCTTCTGTCGTCCAGTCAGCACCAGCCTTGATACTGTCGAAACGGCTGACAGGAATTCCATAGAAATCGGCCATATCCCTACGAATGTGTGGCAGCATGGCTTTTTCTCTGAACAGATAGCCACAGCACTTCACACGATGTTGCAGGGGGATGGTCTCAATGGTCAGCGAGCGGTCCTCGTAGATGACCTCTTGACGACTGGTATCAACAGGACAGAACTCGACCTCATAATCGAAGTCGTTGCAGAACTGTGCCATCTGATTACGCAAAATGTCACCCAACTCGGCAGGTCCATAGATTTTCAGCTTTGCCGTACGTCCCAGCAGTCCGAACGTACTCAGCATACCGATGAGTCCGAAACAGTGGTCGCCATGCAGATGACTGATGAATACGGCACTGATTTTCGTAAAGCGCAAATGAGAACGGCGCAACTGTATCTGCGTCCCTTCGCCACAGTCGACGAGGAACAACTTTCCACGCACTTCTACTACCTGCGCCGAAGGGAAATGTTTCAGCGTGGGCAGAGCGCTACCACAACCTAGGATATGAACTTTAAACGGTTCCAAAACTTACATCTTAAAATCATCCAACGACGACTCTTCCAGCTTGACGTCCTTACCATATTCTTCCTTAGGACGCTGGCGACTATATTCATAAGTGTCATCAGCATCTTTGAAGACGAGTGAGTCTGGTCCGAGTTTGATGATATCGTAGAGGCAGATTTCCTCTTCTTCGCCACCGTCCTCACGTACCAGTACTACTTCCAGTTGTCCACGTACCAGACGCCAGGTACGATAGTCGATACTTGTCTGGTCGATACTCTCGGCAATGCCGCCCTCCTTGATGCGGATACCCACCTCGTCGCTACCATCCAACGGATTAGGCATCACCCAGTTACCCATCAGCGTGCTCTGGTTGATGGCCATCACGGCAGCGGTTCTGTCGGCATTGGGCACTACCGCCATACGGTCACCGACCTGCAAGCCGCCAAAAAACTTACCATTTTCGATAGCTGCCGACAGATCGAGCATCAACGTGTCACCGTTGTCGGTCACCAACTGCAACTCATTCATCGTTGTTTCCACCCCACAGACACCATACACCGTCGGGTCGGCATTGGCTATTGCCAGTGAGTCTCCATTATCAAAAGGAACATTTTGTGACTTTCCGCCACAGCCGATCATCGTGATCAGCACCATTGCTACTGCTACAAAAAAGAGCGTCTTCTTCATCGTTTCTCACGTATTTGGTTTTTACTTTTCCTGGTGTTTAGCTTCATTCCAGAGAGCATCCATCTCCTGAAGGGTCATCTCCGTCATGGGACGTCCCATCTCACGGCTACGCTGCTCTATGTAGTTGAAGCGGCGAATGAACTTCTGGTTGGTCTTCTCCAACGCATTGTCGGGGTTAAGTTTGTAGAGGCGGGCGGCATTAATCACTGAGAACAGAAAGTCACCCAACTCTTCTTCAGAGCGCTGACGGTCTTCACGTTGCAACTCTGTCTCCAATTCGTCCAACTCCTCGCGCACCTTGGCCCACACGTCCTGACGGTCTTCCCAGTCGAAGCCCACATGACGGGCTTTGTCTTGTATGCGATAAGCCTTGATGAGTGCAGGCAACGAGGCAGGTACACCTGCCAGCACGGTCTTATTGCCGTCCTTCTCTTTCTGCTTGATTTGTTCCCAGTTATCCAACACCTGCTCCACGTTCTCAACCTTAGCGAATTCGCGCTCTTCAGCATTCTCGCCATAGGGCAACGGACGCGGATGGGGCACACCGACCTGCGAGGGGTGATAGACGTGCGGGTGTCTGAACACCAACTTGTCTACCAACTGGTTACAGACATCAGCAATATCAAACTGCGACTGCTCCTCTCCAATTCTCGCATAGAACGCAATGTGCAGTAATACATCGCCCAGCTCCTTGCAAACATCGTGCGTATCATGCTTCATCAGCGCGTCGCAAAGTTCGTAGGTCTCTTCAATGGTATTCGGACGAAGGCTCTCGTTGGTCTGCTTCTTGTCCCACGGACATTTCTCCCTCAGCGTGTCGAGCACGTCGAGCATGCGCCCGAAGGCAGCCATCTTCTCTTCACGTGTATGTTTCTGTTCCATTTGTGCCTTTATCTGACAGGTTTGATGACAAAATTAAAGTCGTAGTCTTGGAGTGGAAGCAGATAGGGTTTCTCAGGCCATGCGCCCCACGAGTTGACGCAACCCAGTCCCATCTGTCGCTGCTGGATGTGTACCTGCGTCAGCGGACGTTCCATCAAGTCTCCACTATGCTGTCCCCAACGATGTTCTCTTCTCGAACCAGCATCCAGGTCTTCCACCAGATACGGCAGGGCCGAGCACTCCATTGGCGCATTGCTGTAGAACTCCAGGCCACGCTTGCCGTCAGTCACCTGGAACCAGCGCACATCGGTATGGTTGCCACTCTCCTGAGGACGCACATAGGGATAGTATTGGTCTTCGACATCCGACTGATAGACGCCCAGGAACTCGCTGCTCTTGCGGTCGCAGTAGTTCTCGTGCGGGCCTCGACCGTAGTATTTCACCTGACAATACTCCTTGGGCATCTGCAGCTGCACGCCATAACGGAACAGCCACTGGTTCTTGGTATCGCCCGTAGGTGTCATCTGCTGGCGCACCAGCACCGTACCGTCAGCCTGCAGCGTGTAGGTCATCGTCAGCGCAGCAAGCGGTAGCATTATCTTTGCGACAACACTGTTGTCGCTCACCGTCAACTCACTGACCTTCATCTGCGGTGACTTCCACGCTTCCAGACGACGCTGAATCCATGCGCCATAGTCGTTGTCCGTTGGAGCACGCCAGAATTCAGGCGTTATGGCCTGACGGTCTACCAGCATTGCCTGTCCGTCCACATCCAGATAGTCTATCAGTCCCGACTGCCTGCCGATGGTCAGCGACGTACCGCCAGCCGTCAGTTTGACATAACTGTTGGTCTCTTCCTTGGCCACCTCGGCCTGCTCAGCCTTCAGCTCTGGGAACTGGTAAGCATTCAGCACAAACTGCTGACGGGCCATTACCTGTCCCTGGTCGACATACTGCTGTTGGTCTTGGGCCTTCAACTGGAAGATGACAAATATCTCCTGGTCACCATGATGTTCCAACACGCGGGCAATGGTCTTCTGCATTGCCTCAATGGTGATGACCTTTCGCTGCTGGGGAGCAATACCGCTGATATCGGCCTTCCCACCGTGTCCGAATGTCATACCTTCCGGACGGTTACCATCGTGATGTCGCTTGCCGGCACCACCTACGAACCACTCCAGTTCGAGGTCGTCAAGGGTCTTGAAAAAGTTCTCGTTATATATTTCTATACGGCCGTCCTTCAGGCCTTTGTCTGTAATCCACACGTTCTGATAGTAATATTGCACCTCGTAGGCGTGAGGATTCAGTCGGCGGTCAGGAGCAATGATACCGTTGCAGTTGAAGTTGTAGTCACTGGCCGGATAGCGTCCGTAGTCGCCGCCATAGGTAAATATCTCCTTGTCCGTGATAGGACTCTTGTCACGAAGGCCCTGGTCAACGAAATCCCAGATGAAGCCACCCTGATATTTCGGATATTTGCGAATGATGTCCCAATACTCCTTGAAACCGCCGATGGAGTTACCCATGGCGTGGGCATACTCACACTGGATAAGCGGACGGAGATTGTCTGTCTGTGCATACTTTTCGCAGTCGCCATAGCCCATATACATCGGACAGAAGATGTCGGTCTTGCCCCAGTGGCCAGCTTGTTCGTACTGTACGGGGCGATTGTCTACACTCTTAATCCAATCGTAGCACTTCTCGAAGTTAGGACCGTAGCCGGCTTCGTTGCCCAGGCTCCACACGATGATACAGGGGTGGTTGCGCAACGTCAGCACGTTTGCCTGATTACGCTCCAAGTGCATCTGCGCAAAGTCCTCGCGCTTGGCTAGCGTACCCTCGCCGTAACCCATGCCGTGACTCTCTAAGTTCGCCTCAGCCACCACATAGAGACCGGCCTCGTCGCACAAGTCGTACCACCGCGGATCGTCAGGATAGTGACTGGTGCGCACGGCATTGATGTTCAGTTGCTTCATAATGCGGATGTCCTGCTTCATGCGTTCCACCGAGACCACGTAGCCGCCATCAGGGTCGAGTTCGTGACGGTCGGCACCCTTGATGAGAATGGGCTGACCATTGACCAGCAGCTGTCCACCCTTGATTTCAACATGGCGGAAGCCCACACGCTGGCGAACGACCTCCACCACTTTATCGCCTTTGCGAGCCGTGATGTACAGCGTATAGAGATTCGGCGTCTCTGCCGACCAAGGCTTTGCACAGTTGAACTCAACAAATTTGCTGATACCTTCAGCCACCAATTTACCTGCAGGATCATAGAGATCCATCGAAACTTGAAGATTACTCGTAGTCTTCACGTCGACATTCAGCGTGGCTTGACCGTCGGCATAGTCTTGTTTGATGACGATATCTTCGATATGAACCTTCGGACGGGTATAGAGGTATACCTCGCGGGCAATACCTGTAAAGCGCCAAAAGTCTTGATCCTCCAAATACGAGCCGTCGCACCAGCGCATCACCTGCATAGCGATTAAATTCTGGCCTTTCTTCACATATTTAGTAATGTCAAACTCAGCAGCTACCTTCGAATCCTCGCTGTAGCCCACGTACTTGCCGTTCACCCATAGTTTCAGATTACTCGTGGCCGAACCAACGTGGAAGTACACCTTCTGGCCTTGCCAACTGTCGGGAAGCGTGAACGTACGACGATAAGAACCTGTATAGTTCTCTGTTTCACCAATATAGGGCGGATTGCTGTTGAACGTCGTACACCAGGCATAACCTACATTCTTATAGATGCGGTCACCGTGTCCGTTCAGTTCAAACAGTCCTGGTACGGGAAAGTCCTCCCACTGCGCGTCGTCGTAATTTACAGCCCAGAAGCCTTCGGGCGCGTCCTGATGGTTCTTCACGAAGCGAAAACGCCACATACCCTCCATCGACAGATAGCGTTGCGAGGCTTCCTTCTGTCCCACTCGTGCGGCCTGTTCACTCTCAAAGGCTAAGAAATTGGCACGACGTGCTTCGCGGTTTTCTTGGTTGACTGCTGGATTATGCCACGCTGCAGCTATTGCCAGCATCACTGAAAATAATACGTTCATCATATTTATTATTTCGGGTCTTTATAATCGCTTATCTAAACAGACTGCAAAAATAATACAAATAATCGACATAGGCAAATAATACTTCCCAAATCTTCAAAAAAGAAAATCCCGACTGCCTGGTGGGTAGTCGGGATGATCAGTTATAATAACTATGATTTGCCTTACAGCGTATTATTCTTCTGTATCGGCAGCAGCCTCTTCAGCCTCGGGAGCCTCTTCAACGGTCTCCTCAGCAGCAGCGGCCTCAGCAGCAGCCTTCTTGGCGTCAGCAGCAGCCTTGATAGCAGCCTCTTCCTCAGCAGCAGCCTTCAGCTCTGCAGCGTTCTCGGCAACGACCTTTACAGGAACCTCAACGGTAACCTCCTTGTGGAAGTGAACCAGAGCAACGAAGTCACCAACAGTCTTGGCATCCTTCATGGTGATGATCTTACGATCAACCTCCTTGCCCAACTTCTTCAGCTCTTCAGCAACCTGGTTGGCACCTACAGAACCGTAGAGCTGACCCGTAGCACTTACCTTAGCGGCAATCTCCAGAGCTACACCGTTCAGAGCCTCTGCCTTCTTCTCAGCCTCAGCCTTGATAGCAGCCAGCTTGTGAGCCTGCTGCTTCAGGTTCTCAGCGAGAATCTTCTTAGCCATAGGACTGGCGATAACACCCTTACCCTGAGGAATCAGGTAGTTACGGCCATAACCTGACTTAACATTCACGATATCGTTCTTGTATCCCAGACCGATAATATCTTCTTTCAGAATAATTTCCATGTCTTGCGTCCTCCTTGTTTATTTCATCATGTCAGTTACGTAAGGCAGCAGAGCAATCTGGCGGGCACGCTTAACGGCCTGAGCCACACGGCGCTGATACTTCAGAGAGGTACCGGTGATACGGCGGGGAAGAATCTTACCCTGCTCGTTCAGGAACTTCTTCAGGAACTCGGGATCTTTGTAGTCAATGTACTTGATACCGCTCTTCTTGAAACGGCAGTACTTCTTCTTCTTCGTGTCGATAGAAGGAGCGTTCAAATAACGGATTTCAGTGTCTTGCTGTGCCATAGTTTAAGCCTCCTCTTTTTTACCAAGTTTGTTACGACGCTTCTCAGCATACTCGATGGCATACTTCTCAAGCTTAACTGTCTGGAAACGGATAACTTTCTCGTCACGACGGAAAGCAGTCTCCAAAGTCTTAATCACTGACGGCTCAGCCTTGAACTCTACCAGGCAGTAGAAACCTGTAGATTTCTTCTGGATAGCATAAGCCATCTTCTTCAGTCCCCAGGTCTCTTCACTCAGAATCTCTGCACCCTTATCGGTCAGAACCTTCTTGAATTTAGCGACCGTTTCCTTCATCTGTTCATCAGACAAAACGGGAGTCAAAATGAAAACGGTTTCGTATTGATTCATACTACTTAAATAATTAATAAATGTTATTTGTACAAAAATGCGGGTGCAAAGGTACAAAAAAATTCATAATTCTTAATGCATAATTCATAATTATTTTCTATTTTTGCATCAAATTTAACGATTTTATGAAGATTTTCAAGCATTATTTAGGTATATTCCTTATTATAATAGGTACAATTGCACTTGTCACAACTCGATTCAGCCTGTTTTCAAGTAGCAACTGGATGCTGCTTTCGGGCCTTCTGCTGATAGTGGCGGGCATCGTTCTGCACATTCGCACCATCAAACACGAAAGCAACTATTAAGAAGCATGAAATATGGAGAACCTGAAGATATTTACCCAACTCATCAGTTCCGAACTGCATCTACCGGAACACGGAGTAGAGAACACGCTGAAACTGTTGGACGAGGGATGTACCATTCCGTTTATCTCGCGCTATCGAAAAGAGCGCACTGGCGGACTGGACGAGGTACAGATAACAGCCATCAGCAACCGACTGGAGCAGTTGCAGGAGATTGCCAAACGTAAGAAAACGATTGTCAAGACCATTACCGAGCAGCAGAAGATGACATCCGAACTGCAGAAGCGTATCGACGACTGCTGGGACACGACGACGTTGGAGGATATCTATCTGCCCTACAAGCCCAAGCGCCGGACAAGGGCACAAGTAGCGCGCGAACAAGGTCTGGAACCGTTGGCCACCATCCTGATGATGCAGCGTGAGCCAAACCCCGAGCGTGCTGCCCACCGTTTTGTCCGCGATGATGTTTCCGACGTAGCCACCGCCCTATGCGGCGCCCAGGACATCATTGCCGAACAAGTCAGCGAAGACGAGCGTTCGCGTAATCAAGTGCGTAGTGCCTTCCGCCGTGAGGCCTTCATTGAGTCGAAGGTAGTGAAAGCAAAGAAAAACACGGATGAAGCCCAGAAATACAGCGACTACTTTGAATGGGAAGAACCATTAAAACGCTGTTCCAGCCACCGATTGCTGGCCATGCGTCGTGGTGAGAGCGAAGGGATTCTGCGCGTCCGCATCACCATTGACGATGACGAAGCCACACAGCGGCTACAACGCAACTATGTCCGTGGTAACGGGTCTTGTCAACGTCTTGTTGCAGAGGCTGTTGAGGATGGCTACAAGCGACTATTGCTCCCCTCGATAGAGACAGAATTTATGAATCTAAGCAAAGAGAAAGCCGACGAAGAGGCCATCCGAGTGTTCGCCGAGAACCTGCGCCAACTGTTGCTCTCAGCGCCCTTAGGCCAGAAGCGTGTGATGGGTATAGACCCAGGCTTTCGCACCGGCTGCAAGGTGGTATGCCTCGACGCGCAAGGCACTCTGCTGCATCACGAAGCTATCTTCCCCCACCCGCCTGTCAACCACCTTATGCAAGCCACCATGCACGTACAGGATATGGTAAAGAAGTACCAGATAGAGGCTATCGCCATCGGTAATGGTACCGCCAGCCGCGAGACGAAGCAGTTTGTTCAGGAGGTGTTGGGTGATGGGGGTTGGATAATGGATAATAGTAAGTCACAAACACCTAATACCCAACACCTAACACCCCAAATATTTATTGTCAGCGAAGATGGTGCGTCAGTATATAGTGCTTCGAAGGTGGCTCGTGACGAATTCCCCAATGAGGATGTTACCGTACGTGGTGCTGTCAGCATAGGGCGCCGCCTGATGGATCCGCTAGCTGAACTCGTCAAGATTGACCCGAAGAGCATTGGCGTGGGACAATATCAGCACGATGTTGACCAAAGCATGCTCAAACACACGCTCGACCAGGTAGTAGAGAGTTGCGTCAACCTCGTAGGCGTCAATCTCAATACCGCCTCGCAACATCTGCTGACCTATGTCAGCGGACTAGGACCAGTGCTGGCACAGAACATCATTGACTACCGACGCGAGAACGGAGCCTTCACCAGTCGAACGCAACTGAAGAAAGTACCCCGTCTGGGACCTGCCGCCTTCCAGCAATGTGCCGGATTCCTGCGCATACCTGACAGCAAGAATCCCCTCGACAATTCGGCCGTACATCCTGAGAGCTACCACGTTGTAGAACAGATGGCCAAAGACTGTAATTGTAGTGTTGTCGACCTGATTGGCAACAAAGAAAAACAAGAGAAAATCGACATCAAGCAATATATCACCGCAGAGGTCGGACTGCCTACGCTTCAGGACATCATGAAAGAGCTGGAGAAGCCCGGACGTGACCCTCGTCAGCAGATTGAAGCCTTCGAATTTGAGCATAGTGTACAGTCCGTAGAAGACTTGCGCGAAGGAATGGAACTTCCTGGGATTGTGACGAATATCACTAACTTTGGAGCATTCGTAGACATTGGCGTACACCAAGACGGACTGGTACATGTATCCCAAATGGCCAACCGCTTTGTCAGTGACCCAACACAGGTCGTTCGACTGCATCAGCACGTCCGTGTAAAAGTCATTGCCGTCGACCTGCGCCGACAGCGCATATCACTCAGCATGAAAGGGCTCAATTGACAACTGGTAACTATTGCCGTCATACATAATCCGCATGACGCGTTCACCATCAACGTCTGCCGCCGACAGCGCAAGGGCCACATGTCCCATCGTTCGCCGCAGATTAATTTCGACACAGGGATGTAGCCGATAACCACCCTCTGCCGACACCACCATCATATCTATGCCGAAAGGTCCACGATAGTCGTCCAGCAGTGCGTTGTCGATAATGCGCTGGCGGACCGTGTCAAGCAGTTCTAACGGCAGATAGCGAGCCATTATCTTACACTTCTCCTCCTCCGCAGCCAGCAGGTTGCCAATGTAGGCACCGTTCTTGGCGTGGAACAGCGAGAGCCCGAGATATCTTACCCGTCCATCGTCGTCCCTCACAAACTCCATACCGAAGTCCATCACCTTCTCGTAGAGAGGCTCAGCCATCACACTGCCTTGGTGCTTGATAATGTTATTGATCCACCCTTGCTGAACGAAAAAACGCACCCCTCGCCCACTCGACGACCAAGGAGCCTTCACTACGATCTGTCCCCAGCGTTGTTGGCACTCCTCGACCTGCTGCAGCATGCGGCACTCCACAGCCTCGCCTACTGTACCGTCCAGACGCAATGAGGGCAACAACTGCGCAGAAGTACGACGATGCGACAAGCGTCTGACCATAGCCACATCATCTTCCGAAGCTACTGCTCTGACTCCATAGCGCAACAACTGGGCACGAATGGCACTATCCCATCCCCACGGGTCTACTCGTGCAATTTCCAGATGTGAGAGTTGTTCTTTCGTCACAAAACAAGGGTGGCCGACAGCCTCCGGAAACAGACGACGATATCCGCTGACGGCCTGTTCCACATCGTCAACCAGCACCACATCCTCCTCCGCAGCCCACAAAGCCGGCAAGTATGCCAGATTGGTGCGCAACTTGCGTCCAGCATAGGGTGCGGTAAAATTGCTCAAGCCTGCCGCCAGCGCAATATCATGTTCCGGATTGAACAGGTGTAATGTCTTCATAAACGAAGTGCAAAAGTACAAAACATTTCCGACATCTAGCACAAAAATCAAGGAAAAACAAAAAAAGACAGTTATTTCCTTTGTACTCTTCGCCTTTTTTCATATCTTTGCAGCAATTTAACAAAAACAATACTAAAGACAATGAATCCCGTAAAAATACTTAGTGTCGACGACGAGATGGATCTCGAGTTGCTGTTGACGCAGTACTTCAGAAGAAAAATTCGCAAGGGCGAATACGAGTTCTTTTTTGCACACAACGGTCTCGAGGCGCTAACCGTACTGCTCAACCAGAAGGATATCAGCATCATCCTCTCGGACATCAACATGCCCGAAATGGACGGACTGACACTACTCACCAAGATCAACGAGATGCAGAATCCGGCATTGAAGTGTATCATGGTATCGGCATATGGTGATATGGGCAATATCCGTTCGGCGATGAACAATGGCGCCTTCGACTTTGCCACAAAGCCCATAGACCTCGACGATCTGGCCATCACTATCGAGAAGGCTGTCGTGCAAATCAACTACATCCGTCGCTCACAACAAGAGCACGACCAGTTGGAGTCGCTGAAGACCGACCTGGCCGTGGCTGCAGAGATACAACAAGCTATCCTGCCGCGTATCTTCCCTCCATTCCCTGAGAATGATGCCGAAATGGAACTCGCTGCCCGCATGAGACCCGCCAAGGATGTCGGAGGCGACTTCTACGATTTCTTCCGCATCGACAACGACCGCATCGGAGTAGTGATGGGCGATGTGAGTGGCAAGGGCATCCCCGCCGCTATCTTCATGGCTGTCAGCCGCACGCTGATACGCACCGTAGGTCTGCAGGGCATCACCCCTGGTGAATGCATGACAAAATCGAACGAGCTGCTCAGCAAAGAGTCAATAGACTGTATGTTCGTCACCGTGTTCTATGCTATCTACAACATTACAACAGGCGAATTCGTCTATTGTAATGCCGGCCACAACTCGCCCGTTATCCTCAAGGCGGACGGAACGGTAGACATGCTGCCCATCAGCGACAACTGCATGGTGGGTGCCGTAGAAGGCATCAGCTTCAGCAACCATAGCGCACGTCTCGAGGTTGGCGATACGCTGATGATGTATACCGATGGCGTTAACGAAGCTATGAACGAAGCGTCAGAGGAGTATGGCGACGAACGCATGATGAAATTCCTGGCCACTCTGCACGGCAGCGACTGCAAAAGCATCATCGACCAGCAGTTGGCAGACGTTAAAGCATTTGCAGGCAACGCTGCCCAAAGCGACGATATCACCCTGATGGCACTAAAGCGAAAAGCATGAGAATCTTCGGCAAGACAAGTACGCTCGCAGCCTCGGGAGCTGCACTTCTGATGGCCATAGGACTGGGGCTGGTCTGGCAGCAATATACTGAAGAGTCCGAGAAAACCCGTCAGTTGGATGAACAGCTCGCCGAACTCACGAAAAAGGAGAAACAGTCTGTGGTGATGCAACGCATCAATGCCCAGATGGAAGAAATAGCCAATCAGGAGCGACGTATCAGCGACGAGCAACGTGATAAAGCAGAGCGCCAAACAGCCATTGCCGAGAAGATGCGCCGTGACGCAGAGACAGAGCGTCAGAACGCTTTGGAAGCCGAACGCCGCGCCATTGCAGCCTCGGAAGTTGCCCAAAGCCAGCGCACTATTGCCGAACAGCAACGTATTGAAGCTGAATACCAGAAGCGCGTTGCCGATACGTTGAGCTACATCTCGCTGGCCCGAAAGCTCGGCGACATCGCCCTCAAGCAGTGGACTTCAGGAAATAAGGAGCTGGCGACGCTTCTGGCCTATGGTGCACAGCTGTACAACACCCGCTACAAAGGTGACGAATACGTGTCAGACATCTACCAGTCACTGGTGGTTTGCAGCAATTCCAGACACAGCTGGTCACGTCATAAGGGTATCGTCCACGACTTGGCTTTCTTCGATGACGGCACCAAGCACTTTATCACTTGCAGCGACTATGGTGAACTTCTGGAGCACACAGAAGCCAACGGGAAGCTCACCACCACCACGCTATTGCAAGACAACCGCTTTGACTTCCGCGACATCTTCATCGACCGCACCCGGAAAATCCTTTATGCCGTCAGCCGGACAGGACATCTGGTCGTCAAGGGCAAGAACATCTTTAAGGTTATTCCCGTCGATGATCTCGGCACGCTTATCAGGCTCGAACTGGTTGACAAGGACATGATGCTGGTGGCAGAACACGGATTAGCCATGATTGACACCGAACATTACGCCATCTCACGTTCTCGCCAGCTGCCGTTCAAGGTGGTGTCCACCAGCCGCTACAACTATTCACCCTGCCTGTTTGACAGCAATCACCGCATGCACGTCATCAAGAGCATAGACAAAATAGAGAGCACTACCCTTCCCTTTGACGGACAGATTACAGCCTTTGCCAGCAGTAAAGGTACAAAGATCAAAGCTTACGGGATGAGCGACGGCAGCATCTGGTATGTTAATCCGAAAGGTAAGATGCAGAAACTTGTCGGACACCGTTCGCGCATCACCAAGCTGAAGATTATCAACTGGCGCATCCATTCTGCCAGCTACGACGGTGTGCTGAATCTTTGGATTGCCGACCGTGACAAGATTGAGCCTATGCCGATTATCAATAACGACGGATGGATTATGAACTTCACCTTCGACGACAAGAAAGATGCCGTATGGTGCAGCGACCAGAAAGGCAACATCACCGAGTCGCTCATCTCCATTCCGATGATGCAAGCTATGCTGAAAAATCGTCTGACGCGTAATATGACTCGTGAAGAATGGAACTACTACATCGGGCGTAACATTCCCTACGAGACCTTTATCAAAAGAAAGGAGGGCCAGCAATGAAGAAAGTTCTCCTATTACTCTTCTCCATAGTCTGCTCACTGTTGACCGTGCAAGCGCAGGGTATTCCGTTTATCCGTAACTACAGCGCAACAGAGTATGGTGGCCATAATCAGAACTTCGACATCATGACGGGCGAACACGGCATGGTGTATGTGGCCAACTTCGAAGGACTGCTCTATTTCGACCAGGCAGAGTGGCACATGTTGCATACTCCGAGCGTGACGCGTATCACCACCCTATTCCGAGACTCCAAAGGCACGATATGGACGGGCGGATACAACTATATCGGCTACGTGACGATATCGGACAACGGGCGTCCTCAACTGCATGCCATTGACAGACACAACGTCTTCCAGGGCGAAGTTCAATGGATATGGGAGAAAAGCGGACATGTCTATTTTCTCGTCAGCGACAAGAAGATCTACAGCATCCGCGACGAGTCTGTCATCTGGGCTGCTGGAGAGCAGCTACCCAAGAGTGGCACATCAACCTTCATCGGTGAAGCCCATGTCAACCAGGTCCAGCAACTGGAGATGGGCTTCAAGGCGTTGGCTACCGACGGTGATGGTGTGATTTTCGTCAAAGACGATGACAAGGAACTGTTTCGTATCACTGAAGACAACGGACTGTGCTCGAACAACGTCCGCTTCATCAACTATGATGGACACGGTCATGTATGGGGAGCAACGGACAACGGCATTTTCTGTATAGCCTTCCCGTCTATCTATACACACTTTACCACCCACGAGGGTCTTCATGGCGAAGTGTTGTCGCTATGCCTCTTTGGCGACAAACTCTATGCCGGTACGCAGTCGGGACTATTCTATCTGCAAGGCAAGCGATTTGTCAAGGCTCCCGAGATATCCTATGCCTGCTGGCAAATCGTCCCACAGGGGAACAGTCTGCTGGCAGCAACGGCTGACGGCCTCTATCGTATCAGCCCACAAGGCCAGATTAACCAACTGAGTACCGTCAACGTGATGTCTCTGCTGGTTACCAAAGACGGCTACTTCACGGGCGAGGTTGATGGAATATTCTTTACGGCTAATGGTGGTGAGCGCAGACTCATCAACGACATCGAGAAAGTAGTGCGCATAGAGTGCGACAAGCAAGGAACCCTCTGGGTACAAAACCTTTATGGCCACATCTGGAAGAGTACTGACGGAGGCCGTTTCCTGCCAGCCCTTGACAGGAAGAAAGAGACAGCCACCATCGTCAGTTACCACAACGAGGTGACACTCATCTCGCCTACAGCAGTAAAGCCGTTCCCCTATCCTGCCTTCAGCTTTGCCGACAACGATGATTTCCTCTGGCTCACCAACAACAAAGGCAAGAGCCTCTACGCCATGAAGGACGGTTTGCGCGATGATGTCACATCGGGCGTTGTCTATCCGCTGATGGACTTCTCTATACGTGCTATGGCACACGACGGCCCGCTGGTATGGATGGGTGGCGACAGAGGAGTTACCGTGGTGGGAATAACCTACCAAGACCCTCTGCGTCAGGTCAAGCCACATCTTCATATCCGTTCTATCTATCTTCACGGTAACGACAGCATCCTTTGGGGTGGCTGTGGCGAACAGCCCGAGCAGCTGCCCGACCTGTCCAGCGAAGACCGCCATATCACGTTCCACTTCTCGACCGACTACCAGTCGTTGCTGCTGAAGACGCAGTATCGTACAAGAATGGATGGCGGCAACTGGTCGGCATGGGATTTCGACACCAACGAGGAGTATCCGAACATATCGTATCGCGACCATTATTTTGAGGTACAGGCGCGCGATGCCTTTGGAAGAGTCAGCGAAGTGGCAGGCATCCACTTCTATGTCATGCCGCCATTCTATTTGCGCTGGTATATGATGCTGTTCTATACATTGCTCGCCGTAGCCGTTGTCTATATGCTGGTACGCTGGCGTCTCTATCGTCTTGAGCGCGACAAGCACCGTCTGGAGCGATTGGTCCAGGAGCGCACCTCCGAGGTGGTACGTCTGGAGAAGATGGCTACCGTGGGTAAACTGACGCAGGGCTTGATCGACCGCATTCTGAATCCGCTGAACTACATCAACAACTTCGCCAAACTCTCGCAAGGCCTCGTCAAGGATATCACCGCCAATATTGAAGACGAGAAAGACAACATGGATGCCGAGAACTACGAAGACACCATCGATGTCTTGGGCATGTTGGACGGTAATCTGCAGAAGGTTGGCGAACACGGAGCCAGCACTACTCGCACGCTGAAGGCTATGGAGGAGATGCTGAAAGACCGCAGCGGCCATAATGTCAGCATGGACCTGAAGGCCCTGCTGAAACAAAACGAAGAGATGGTGCTTCACTTCTTCGAGAAAGAACTCGCCGAAGGTCCCATTCGCGTCACCTTCACTTTCCCCGAGAACGAGGTGCGCATTATGGGCAATGCCGAACAGCTCAGCAAGACCATGATGAGCCTTCTGGCCAATGCGGTCTATGCCGTCACCAAGCGCATCAGCCGCGACCATGCGGAGGGCGAGATACGCGTTTTGCTGGCTATCGACGAGCAGTATGCCGTCATTCGTCTTCGTGACAACGGCATAGGTATTGAAGAGACTATCATCAACAAGATCTTCGACCCCTTCTTCACCACAAAGACCACTGGCGAGGCTTCCGGCGTGGGCCTCTATCTGAGTCGCGAAATCGTGCAGAACCACGGTGGCGACATCACCGTACACTCCGAAAAGAACGTGTTTACAGAATTCATCATTACTATACCCCTTGAACGTTAAAGGCTATGGAGAAACAAATAGAAATCTTGCAACAGCAGTTGAAGCAACAAGAGAAGTTGGCATCCCTCGGAACCCTGAGTGCAGGTATCGCCCATGAGATTCAGAACCCGCTGAACTTCGTTATCAATTTCAGCAAGCTCTCTGGCAAGTTGCTCAATGATTTGGAAGAGATTGTCGAAGACAACGAAGACAATCTGCCGCAAGACGACCGTGAGGAGGTTGAAGACATCATGGCCGACCTGAAGGAAAACCTCGGCAAGATAGTAGAACATGGCGAACGTGCCATCAGCATCATCCAAGACATCCTGCTCGTGTCCCGCGGCAAGGACAACGAATTCCTGCCTACCGATCTCTGCAAGTTGGTCAAGGAGTATGTGTGGCTGTCATACCATGCGCTACGTGCCCGTCACAAGAATTTCAATATCAGCATACAGGAAGACTATCACGACCTCCCCAAGATGATGGTGATTCCCCACGAGCTGAGCCGTGCTGTGCTCAATCTGGTCAACAATGCCTGCTATGCCGTATGGAAAAAAGCACAGACCAATACCGAGGTCTACATGCCTACCATCAAGGTTGGTGTTGTCCAACAGGACGGCAACGCCATCATCACCATTGCCGACAACGGTGGGGGTATGAGCGACGAGGTGAAGCAGCGCCTCTTCGAGAACTTCTTCACCACCAAGCCTGTCGGTGAGGGCACAGGTCTCGGCATGGGTATCACCCGTGATATCATCGAGCAGCATCATGGCGGTCGCCTCACTTTTGAGTCCGAATACGGTGAGGGCACCTGCTTTACCATCACCCTGCCTGTCAGAACCAAATAAAACCCTGTAGTCTATGCTGAAACGTCTTTCTCTCCTTATTATATATATATGTTGTTCGCTGATGGTGACAGCCCAGGACAACGACGAGAAATTCCGTACCATCTATCTGGAAGCAGAGTCGGAGTATGAGATTGGGCGTATTGAACAAGCCCAGAAGATGCTTTCCGACAACCTCAGAGACTTCACAGGCACCATCCGCCAGGGGGCCCTGCGCCTGTTGGCGCTCTGCGCCTTGGGTGTTGACGACTTCGAGGGCGCCCAGCAGTATACCAATCAGTTGCTTAACGAGAATCCTTACTACAGCACAACAGCCGACGACCCCCAGCGCTTTGCTGATATCGTCGAGAGCATCAAGTCAGGATTTACCGCCACCATCACCACCGCCTCCAGTCAGGCTGAGAGTCTGAGCGAAGTTCCCGTCCCCACCACCTTGATTACCGAGGAGATGATCCGCAACTCGGGAGCCCGCAACCTGCAGGAAGTGCTGGCGGCCTATGTGCCGGGCATGACCATCGTCGACTGCAACGACGATATCAACATCGCCATGCGTGGCATCTACAGCAACGGGCAGGAAAAGATTCTGATCATGCTCAACGGTCACCGTCTGAACAGCTATTGTACCAACATTGCCGCACCCGACTTCAGCATCAACCTCGACAAGCTCAAGCAGATAGAAGTGCTGCGCGGTCCAGCCTCGTCGCTCTATGGCGGTGTGTCGCTCACAGCTGTCGTGAACCTTATCACGAAACAGGGAGCAGACATAGGCGGCATCGAGGCTCGTGCTGGCGTCGGCAACTACGGGCAACTCCGCGGCTCGCTGCTTTTCGGCAAGCGCTACTTCGACCTTGACCTATTAGTCTGGGGCAGCTTCTATCGTGCAACAGGCGAGAAAGTCTTCATACCCTATGAGAAAACGGCCTTGTTTCTGAACGAAGGAGACATCACCATTGGAGGCATTGGCAAGAAGCCGTCCTATGACATCGGTATAGCGTTGAAGTACAAGGACGTCCAGTTTTTGTATAACACCCAGTTCTCGCAGGTTATCTCGCCCATGTCGATGACCTATATTTTTGGGCCCTATGATATCGACAAATACCGCACACACAATGGTATCAACCCCAGTTTCGCCACTAATTCGCACCATGCCGAACTGAACTACGGCCGACAGTTGGGTAATGTCTATCTGAAAGGCATCGCCACCTACGACAACAGTGACCTCACCCATTATCAGGTCATCAGCGAGCCACAGGTCTCAGCGTTGGCCAGCGTTCTGCCCTTACCCGATCAGATTAAGCAAGTGGTACAAGGGCATGGAGGCATCTCGCGCTACATCAACGGTCAGGAGCACACCTTCGGAGCCAAGCTGCAAGGCGACTGGAATTATATCAACACCAAAACGCACAAAGGACTCTTCTCTTTCGGTGCCGAGGGCAGCTACTTCCAACTGGACGATGTCCGTTATACATTCGGCTACGACTACAACTCAAGTATCCCTGAGTCCAACACCATCCCGGAGATGGGTAAAGGTCACGAGAGCAACATCAACGCCTACGCCCAGCTGAAGCACCACTGGGGCCCCTTCATCTTCAATGCCGGCCTGCGCTTCGACTACAAGAACAGGTATAACGGCACGAAGATCAAAGAGTTCTCTCCCCGTCTGGCCCTCATCTTCGTCCAGCCGAAGTGGAATGTAAAGCTGAGCTATTCGAAAGCCTTTATTGACGCGCCATACCTCTACCGCAAGACCAACCTCTTCCTGGCAGAGATGATGGGGTTGACAGAGCTCACGGAAAATCTTGATCCCGAAGCACTGCACTCCTACCAGCTAACCTTTGGCGCCAACCAGTGGCTGAAAGGACTGGACTTCGAAATCAACGGATTCTACAACCGTGCCCGCGACCTGATATACCTCGAGCTCTACGAGCACTACAATACCGGTAATATCGACACCTACGGTATTGAAGTGTCCAGCAGCTACAAATACAAGTCGTTTACCGCCAACTTGGCTGTAGCGTGGCAGAAGACCAGGAAATCGGAAATATTCAATTATAATGCTGAACAATCCTACAACACCCCGGAGATATCTGCCAACGCTGTCCTTGCCTGGCGCCCGTTCAAGAACCTGAACCTGCACAGTCACCTCTCGTTCTACGGCAAACAGACCGCCTACTACTTAGACATCTTCAGCTATGCCAACTTCTACTATAATAGCCAAGGACTGATCGCTTTGGTAGATGAATACCTATCAAACCCCACACCCGAATTGGTGCAGCGAATAGAAGCGATACAAAAGAATCTCGAAATTTTGCGCGACAGAATCCCAAAGCAAGAAGATGTAGCGTCGCGCTTCCTCTGGGACCTTGGCGCCGACTATACCATTGGCAATTTGAATATAGGCTTCAACATCCACAATGTGCTGAACAAAAGCTACTACCAAAGTGGCATGTCAACCACTCTTATTCCACAACGGGGACGCTGGTTTATGTTCGACATCGCCTACAAATTCTAAGAGAAAGGAGCCTGAAAAAGCTCCTTTTCTTATTTAGAAACCACAAAAATAAGCCTTTTTTGCAAGATTTTGCTATCTCGGCTTTGCAATTTGGGGATTATTTCGTACCTTTGCACGTGTTTTAAAACAAGTCCAGAGGAATGGAAGCTTTCTATCGCACACATCGATACTTGGTCGAGCACGTCAATGCGCCCGTTCGTCGAACGTTGATGGATGAAATCAACTGGAACGACCGCATGATTGGCATCAAGGGTACACGTGGCATAGGCAAGACCACTTTCCTGCTTCAGTACGCCAAGGAGAAGTTTGATGTCAACGACCGCCAGTGTCTGTACGTCAACATGAACAATTTCTATTTCCAAGGCCGCGGTATTGCCGATTTTGCAGGAGAGTTTTGTCGTCGTGGCGGCCGCGTACTGCTTATCGACCAGGTATTCAAGCAGCCCGACTGGAGCGCCGAACTGAGAAAGTGCTATGACCTCTACCCTTATCTGAAGATTGTGTTCACAGGCAGTAGCGTGATGCGCCTGAAGGACGAGAACCCCGAGCTCAACGGCATTGTAAAGTCGTACAACCTGCGCGGCTTCTCCTTCCGCGAGTTCATCAACCTGATGACAGGCAACAATTTCAAGGCCTACACGTTAGAAGAGATTCTGCGCGACCACGAGCGAATCATCAAGCAGATACTTCCCAAAGTGTCGCCCAACCGCTACTTTCAAGACTATATCCATCACGGTTTCTACCCCTTCTTCCAGGAGCACCGCAACTATTCGGAAAACCTGCTGAAGACCATGAACATGATGACCGAGGTAGACATCCTGCTCATCAAGCAGATAGAGCTGAAATATCTGACAAAGATCAAAAAGCTCTTCTATCAGCTGGCGGAAGGAGGCCCGAAGGCCCCCAATGTCAGTAAGTTGGCCGAGAATATCGAAACGTCACGCGCCACCGTGATGAACTATATCAAGTACCTCACAGATGCCCGTCTGCTCAACATCATCTATCCCTTAGGCGAAGACTTCCCCAAGAAGCCGTCGAAGGTGATGCTCCATAACTCCAACCTACTCTATGCCATCTACCCCATCCATGTAGAGAAACAGACGGCTATGGAGACTTTCTTCGTCAACTCCCTGTGGAAAGACCATAAGGTCAACCAGTCGGGTCACGACCCCTTCTATTTGGTCGACGGACGCCTCAAGTTCCGCGTCTGTGATGCCGATGCTCGCAACAAGATGCGATACTCACCCGACATCATCTATGCTCGCTATAATACAGAGATTGGCAAGGGCAACCAGATACCCCTATGGCTCTTCGGATTCCTGTACTAATTTCCTTTTGCCGATTATAACTTGCATGTTTATCGATAAAGTGGAAAAAACGTAAACGTTTTAGCAATATTTTGCAAACTCTGCTTTGCATTTTGGGATTTTCTTTGTAACTTTGCACGCGTTTAAAACAAATACTAATTAATAGGTATTGCGTATTACTAAGAAAATAGGTATAGGAAAATATTTTTCATTTAATACATTTATCATATTAAAATGGCTAAAGAAAAGAAGTTTATCACCTGTGATGGTAACGAGGCTGCGGCTCATGTGAGCTATATGTTCTCGGAGGTAGCTGCTATCTACCCCATCACCCCGTCTTCGCCAATGGCGGAGCATGTTGACGAGTGGGCTGCCCGTGGTCGTAAGAACCTGTGGGGTCAGACTGTCTCAGTTCAGGAAATGCAGTCTGAGGCTGGTGCTGCCGGTGCCGTTCACGGTTCTCTGCAGGCTGGTGCCCTCACCACTACATTTACCGCTTCTCAGGGTCTGCTCCTGATGATTCCTAACATGTACAAGATTGCCGGCGAGCTGATTCCCTGCGTATTCGACGTTTCTGCCCGTACGCTGGCTTCACACTCTCTCTGTATCTTCGGTGACCACCAGGACGTGATGGCTTGCCGTCAGACTGGTTTCGCTATGCTCTGCGAGGGCTCTGTACAGGAGGTGATGGATATGACCGCCGCTGCTCACCTGGCTTCTCTGGAGACCTGCGTACCATTCGTTAACTTCTTCGACGGTTTCCGCACCTCTCACGAGTACCACAAGATTGAGCTGCTCGACCAGGAGGATGTTCGTCCTCTCGTTAAGGAAGAGTACATCAAGCGTTTCCGCGATCGTGCTATGAGCCCAGAGCGTCCTATCACTCGTGGTACCGCTGAGAACCCCGAGACATTCTTCACACACCGTGAGGCTTGCAATCCTTACTACGATGCAGTGCCCGAGGTTGTTGAGAAGTATTTGGGCGAGCTCTCTAAGATTACAGGTCGTGAGTATCACCTGTTCTCTTACTACGGAGCTGAGGATGCTGACCGCATGATTATCCTGATGGGTTCTGCTACCGATGCAGCTCGTGAGGCTATCGACTACCTGAATGGTCAGGGTCAGAAGGTTGGTATGATCTCTGTTCACCTCTATCGTCCGTTCAGCGTGAAGCACCTGCTCGCTGCTGTTCCCAAGAGCGTGAAGAAGATTGCCGTTCTCGACCGTACCAAGGAGCCCGGTGCTAACGGTGAGCCTCTGTACCTCGACGTCAAGGATGCCTTCTTCGATGTTCAGGATCGTCCTGTTATCGTTGGTGGCCGCTACGGTCTTGGTTCTCACGACACCACTCCCGCTCAGATCATCAGCGTGTTCAACAACCTCGCTATGCCCGAGCCCAAGAACCACTTCACCATTGGTATCGTAGACGACGTGACCTTCACCTCTCTGCCTGAGGTTGAGGAGATTGCCCTCGGTGGTAAGGGCATGTTCCAGGCTAAGTTCTACGGTCTGGGTGCTGACGGTACCGTTGGTGCTAACAAGAACTCCGTTAAGATTATTGGTGACAACACCGACAAGTACTGCCAGGCTTACTTCTCTTACGACTCTAAGAAGTCGGGAGGTTTCACCTGCTCTCACCTGCGTTTCGGTGATACACCTATCCGCTCTACCTACCTGGTAACTACACCTAACTTCGTAGCTTGCCACGTTCAGGCTTACCTGCACATGTACGACGTTACACGTG
>Ga0256404_1003569_pt1 | contig 31293 bp, 42 predicted proteins | sample RumenRJG_01DNA_FD_185990 | JGI IMG/M metagenome (GOLD analysis project Ga0256404, IMG submission 185990) | Bovine rumen microbial communities from Lethbridge, Alberta, Canada - RJG_01 | ecosystem: Host-associated > Mammals > Digestive system > Stomach > Rumen | place: Canada: Alberta | collected...
CTCATGCGGCAGGATGCAGTAGTGGAACATGCTTCCTGACAAGGCCCGCTGAAAGTGGGGATTTTCCCACGATGACGATGGGGAATTCCGACGACGAAAATGGGGAAATCTGCTTGACAGAAAACAACAAATCCAAGAATTATACTTCGCCGTGGCTTTCTACAAGAACATTGCCATGCTCGAGGTTCCCGGCTTTTTCTTCTCTGCCTTACTAGAGGCTCGATACAGCCTGACGCATGACACACGCCTCCCATTCCAGCTGGTGAATTTCGACCTGCGGCGTATCCTCGATGACCATACCGCCTATGCGCTGCTACGGGCCAAGGAACTCGGCAAAAAGGTTTCCTTTCACTATCATGAGCCGGGATCGCGGAAACGCAGCCGCGTCTTCGCTCATATCAATCCTGAGGCGATCCTGTTCAACGATCTCAACGGCAGCCGCCAGCAGCTGCTGGATGTCCGCGGACAGACCTACCGCCTGGAGAATATCTCTAACATCCGCTACGAAGAGATGCCTGACCATCCGCAGAGATTCCGCCCCAAGACACCGCGTCGCGAGATTCGTCTGTGCTTTCACTGCGAGACAGCAGCGCGTGCGGATGAACTCAAACGATCTCTTTCCTCCCATCTGCCGCAAGTGCGCTATTTCTCGGCTGATGGCTATGATTTCCTCTGCACGATCGAGGGCGTGCGGGATGAAAAAAAATATATCCCTCTGATCCGTCAGTACCTGCCCGAGGTCGAGGTTCTTTCCCAGGAACATTCCCGCCTGCGGCAATATATGAGGGAATCTATCGAGGAGGCGCTGAAAAACTATGGCGAATAAATCAACGAAAAAGAGACCGCCTGCCCACCTTAAGCCCGAAAGCCTGCTCGAAAGCATCCGTTCACGCTTCTACCTCCATTTAGCCCAGCTCTTCAATGGCTATGTACAGGATCAGAAGGATCTAGCGCAGACACGGGAAGATATCCTGCGTGGGATGCCCTACCATGGTGCCATTTACGAGACGCAGTCTCTCTTTCTCATCAATCATATCTTTCAGTTCGAGGACAACACGGACGACGCATCGGACAGCGTACTGCAGGACATGCAGGCCGCGCTCATTCCTCCAGATCCCGAACTCGGCACGATCCCGCTCCAGATGACGCTGCTCGAAAAACGCTGGCTTCGTACCTTTCTCGACACGCCCGCGGCGGGATTCCTGCTCTCTGACGAGCTGCGCAGGTTGCTGTTGGGCCGCTTGCAGGATGTAGTGCCTTTTGACAAGGCCTTCTGGCAGCGGAACCAGCTCGCAGGCGACGACCTCGAGGATGCGGAGAACCTCTCCCGGCTGCGGCTCATCATCGCAGCCCTGCGCCGACAAGAAGCGCTGCAGATCAAGCGGGGCGACCGAACGCAGGTTCTGCTGCCCGTGCGCTTGCGCTACAATGCATTGACCAACCGTTACAGCCTCATAGCGCAGGAGGCTGTGGATACAGCCAGCGGCACATCATTCCTCCGGCTGCACCTGCACGCGCTGGCAGGGTTGCGCGCGGGAAAACCCATGACGAAAAGGGAATGGTCGGCCGCACAGAAGGCTTATGACGACTACTGCCAGGCGCATCGCGCCTATTTCCATCTGCGGCTCACAGACGAGCGGAACGCTCGCGAGCGCTGCTACGCAAGCTTCGCGGCCTTTGACAAGAAGTCCTACTGTGAGCGAGATGGCAGTTACCGGCTCATCATCTCCTATTGCACCTTCGACGAGGCCGATGTCGTGAACCGCCTCCTCGCGCTCGGTCCTGACGTCACCGTGCTGCCGGATCAGCCGGACGAAAAAGAAAAAGATATCGCGTCGTTCGGCGTCCCCGCAGGCACTCGCCTGCGTGAGCAGATCGTCGAACGCTTGCGGGCAGCGCTCCCCTTTTACGAGGATGCGTCCAGCAATGAAGAACCCCTTGGGCACTGAGCCTCGAAAACTAACAATCAGAAAGGGAGGATTCCTGTTCTTCTCGGCAGGAATCCTCCCTTTTTTCGCGAAAATATATGGAGAATCACATCTATGGAGGAATATCATGATCGGAGCGATTACTTGGGAACTCGAGACGCTGGAGGGCGCACGCCTGGAGGGATTTGCGGGGCGGCTGCTGCATGCGGCCTTTTTCCGCCTGCTCGCGTCCATCTCTCCCGCCCTCTCAAAAACCGTCCACGACGAGATGATGGCGAAGCCCTTCTCTCTCTCGCCACTGCTTGACCCTGCGCGTGAGCGCGCCTGCATCTGCCGCAAGGAGCCTTTCTTCGTGCAGCGAGGCACGCGCTTTCTCTGGCGCGCTTCGCTGTTACATCCCGCGCTGCTGCAGGCGCTGCTTCAAGTCCCCGTCGGTACACCGCTCCATGTCGGCCATGTACCCATGCGCATCGCGGCGCTCCACGCGGACGGCACGCTCGAGAGCGGTGTCCTGGAGCCTGAGGAACTCATCGCGACGGCAATAGCGCAGGAGGAGGCGCGTGAGATTACGCTGCGCTTTGACTCTCCCGTCTGCTTCCGCCGCGGCAGTTACGACTATCCCCTGCCGGAGCCGGTTCTCATTTTCTCCTCTCTCGCGGACAAATGGCAGCAGGCGGCGATGCCGCTGGAACTGAATCGCGAAATGGTGAAGGAACTCGCCACGCACATCTATCCGACCGATTGGTCAGGACGCACCCAGCGCATCTACTTCAGGCGCGGGAGCGGTCTCTCCGGTTTCACAGGCTTCTACACGTTTACGCTCAAGGAACTTGAGCCGTCGATGCGCAGTCTCGCACTGCTCCTCACCCAATTCGCCGTTTTCTCCGGCACGGGGCGCATGACAGCGCAGGGCTTCGGCAAGACGCAGTGCCGCTGGCGCTAGGCCCAGGAGCACGCCGCCCCCACATTGCCCTGCGCCGCAGGAGTCGCGGGTGCGTGACATCAAATGGCAGATATTCCATGGCAAATATTTATCGGGTTCGCTTTTGGTACGTTACAAAATAAAAAGAGACCGTCAGTCCTTGATATACAAGGGCTGACGGTCTCTTTTACGATTACACGAGCTCGATGATGACCATCGGAGCTGCGTCGCCGCGGCGCGTGCCGAGCTTCAGGATGCGCGTGTAGCCACCCTGACGGTCGGAGTATTTGCCAGCGATTTCGCTGAAGAGCTTTCTTACGACATCTTCATCAGCAAGGGATGCAATCGCCTGACGACGTGCGCTGAGGTCGCCGCGCTTGGCGAGCGTGATCAGCTTGTCGGCGAATTTACGGAGCTCTTTTGCTTTGGCTTCCGTCGTTTCGATGCGTCCATATCTGAAGAAGGAAGTGAGAATGCTGCTGAAAAGCGCTTTGCGGGCGCCGGAGTTACGTCCAAGTTTTCTGTAGCTCATTAGTTTCCCTCTCTTTGCAGTATTTGTCCGGGAGGCAGGCCGCGAGGGCCGCTTCCCGCTTTTATCCGTCTCACCTGTATGCCAGACGCGGGGCGGAGCGCCGCGCGCCAGGTATCAGGCAAGGGAGCCGCGCAAGTCCGCGAGGCGGACGTCTGCGCGTTGTTATTCGTTGCTTTCCATCAGAGATAAACCGAGGTCTTCGAGTTTTTTCTTTACCTCTTCCAGAGACTTGCGTCCGAGGTTGCGCACCTTCATCATGTCGTCCTCCGTCTTGGCCGTGAGGTCCGCAACGGTGTTGATGTTAGCACGCTTGAGGCAGTTGAAGGAACGAACGGAGAGGTCGAGGTCCTCGATGGTCATATCGAGCACCTTCGAGGAAGTATCCTCTTCTTCCTCCGGGAACGTCGTCTCTTCTACTTCTTCCTCTTCCGGAATGCCGTCCATGTTCTGGAACAGCTTCAGGTGTATGACAAGAATGCCTGCTGCTTTCGAGACAGCTTCCTCGGGGCGCATGGAACCATCGGTCCAGACTTCGAGGATGAGCTTGTCATAGTCCGTGACGTTGCCGACACGCGTGTCCTGTACCGTGTAGTTCACGCGCTGAACCGGGGAGAAAATGGAGTCGATGGGGATGACGCCGATGGTGTCATCCGGCTTCTTGTTCTTGTCCGCCGGCACATAGCCGCGCCCGCGCTCGACGGTCATCTCGATCTTGAGCTTGCCGTCTTCGTTGAGCGTTGCGATGTGGAGATCCGGGTTCAGGACTTCGATATCAGCATCGCAGATGATGTCTGCTGCCGTGACTTCCTTTTCTCCCTCGGCATCGATGCGGATGACCTTCGGCTCGTTGCCTTCCATCTTGAGGCAGAGCTGCTTGAGGTTCAGCACGATGTTCGTCACGTCGTCGCGCACGCCCGGGATCGTGGAGAACTCATGGAGCACTCCGTCGATGCGGATGGAGGTGACGGCGGCGCCTTCAAGCGAGGAAAGCAGCATACGGCGGAGGCTGTTGCCAAAGGTCGTGCCATAGCCACGTTCCAAAGGCTCACAGATGAACTTGCCGTAGCGGTTGTCATCGCTGATTTCCGCTATCTCGATTTTCGGTTTTTCGATGTCTATCATCTGGAAGGAACCTCCTCAATAATCCTATGCACAAATGCCATTATTATTTGGAGTACAACTCGACGATAGCCTGCTCGTTGACAGGAACATCGATCTCATCACGGTTCGGGAAACGCGTTACCGTACCAGTGAGCTTGTCCTGGTCTGCGTCCAGCCATGCCGGAGCGGAAAGCGAGTTGTTCGTTTCCTTGAGCTCCTTGAAGAACGCGTTGCTCTGGCTCTTCTCAGCGACGGCGACGACATCGCCTGCGGAAACGAGCGCGGACGGAATGTCGACGCGCTTGCCGTTGACCGTGATGTGGCCGTGGCGGACGATCTGGCGCGCCTGCTTGCGCGTGTTCGCGAGGCCGAGACGGAAGACGACGTTGTCGAGACGGCGCTCGAGGAGACCGAGGAGGTTCTCACCCGTGACGCCCTGCATCTTCTTCGCCTTGTCATAGTAGCCACGGAACTGCTTCTCGAGCACGCCGTAGATGAATTTCGCCTTCTGCTTCTCTTTGAGCTGCAGGCCGTACTCGGAGACCTTGCGGTTCGTGCGGCGCGGCTGACGCTTGGACTCCTTGGAGCGGCCGATGACCGCCGGCTCGATGCCGAGGGCACGGCATCTCTTCAGGGCTGGGACTCTATCAATTGCCATATTATTCTTCGCACCTCCTATTAGACTCTTCTACGCTTCGGCGGACGGCAGCCGTTATGCGGGATCGGCGTCACGTCTTTGATCATGTTGACCTCGAGGCCCGTTGCCTGGAGCGAACGAATCGCTGCTTCACGGCCGGCACCAGGGCCCTTGACGTAGACTTCGACCTGCTTGAGGCCATGCTCCATCGCTGCCTTGGCAGCTGTTTCCGCTGCCATCTGCGCAGCAAACGGCGTGCTCTTGCGCGAGCCGCGGAAGCCAAGGCCGCCAGCGCTTGCCCAGGAAAGTGCGTTGCCGCTCTTGTCAGTGAGCGTCACAATCGTATTATTAAACGTAGAGCTGATATGCGCTACGCCATATTCCACATTCTTGCGAACTTTTTTCTTCGTGCGGACTGCTTTCTTAACTGCCACCAGTTAACCCTCCTTCATTAGTCCTTCTTCTTGCCAGCAACAGCCTTTTTCGGGCCTTTGCGCGTGCGGGCGTTGTTCTTCGTGTTCTGACCACGGACTGGAAGGCCGAGACGGTGACGGCGGCCACGGTAGCAGCCGATATCAACGAGTCGCTTAATGTCCATCTGACGTGCGCGACGAAGGTCACCTTCGACGACAACGTTCTTATCGATGGCATCACGAAGTTTCACCACTTCGTCCTCCGTGAGGTCGCGCGTGCGAGTATCAGGGTTGATGCCCGTCTGCGCGAGCAGGTTCTGGGACGTCTTCAGACCGATACCGAAGATATACGTCAAAGCAATTTCAATTCTCTTGTCACGGGGTAAATCTACACCGGCAATACGTGCCATGAATCAAGCACCTCCTTTTTTAATTAACCTTGTCTCTGTTTGTGTTTCGGGTTCTCGCAGATCACCATGACGCGACCTTTGCGCTTGATGATCTTGCATTTCTCGCAGATCCGTTTGACAGACGGTTTTACCTTCATCTTGGTTGTGTCCCCCTTTCATCTTATCATTCGCTGTCATTTTGCTATTCTACCATTTTTCGCGGCGCTTGCCTAGGGGCAAACGGAAAATTCCTCAAAAAATTTCAAACGGCGCGATGCGCGATGAAAGAAATTATATGAAAGTCAAAAAACTGCTGAGCGAATCAGCAGTTCCTTGACAACATACCGCCTTATTTGAAACGATACGTGATGCGGCCGCGCGTGAGGTCGTACGGCGTGAGCTCGATCGTGACCTTATCGCCCGGCAGGATGCGGATGAAGTTCATGCGGATCTTGCCGGAGACGTGTGCGAGCACGACGTGGCCGTTCTCAAGCTCGACCTGGAACATTGCGTTCGGCAGTGCTTCCAGTACTTTGCCTTCTACTTCGATTACATCTTGTTTTGACATGCTGCTCTCCTTTTTTATTTATTGACATTCGGTTGGGCCGACGTCACTCGGGAGCGCGTCGCATTTCCATGCCATGCCCAACAACTGTAATCATCACATAAGGAAAACTGCCGGTGAACCGGCAGCTCTCCTGTTACCAACCGCAGCTGCGGCGTTTTATCTGACCGATGGTGTTTCTCCATCCGAGATCTCAGCCCTTGAGCGTCGAGATGAGGTCAGCCGTGACCTTGTCGATTGCCTGTCTGCCATCAACTTCCGTATAGATGCCGGCTTTCTCGTAGTAGTCGATGAGGGGCTTCGTGGAAGCCTCATAGACGGAGAGGCGATTCTTCATCGTCTCCGCCGTGTCATCGGCACGCTGGAAGAGTTCACCGCCGCACGCGTCGCAGATGCCCTCTTTTTTCGGAGGGTTGAACTTGACGTGATAGGTGGCGCCGCACTGCTTGCAGATGCGGCGTCCCGTTGCGCGCTCGATGAGGTCGGCTGCGGGAACGTTGATGTTGAGGACGCGCGTGAGCTTGAGCCCGAGCTCCTTGAGGATGCCGTCGAGGGCGTCCGCCTGCTCGACCGTCCGCGGGAAGCCGTCAAGGATGAAGCCTTTCTTGCAGTCGTCTTTGGCGAGGCGCTCGCGCACGATACCGATGGTCACGCTGTCCGGTACGAGCTTGCCCTGATCCATATAGCCCTTGGCCTCGCGGCCGAGGGCCGTGCCTTCCTTGATCGCCGCACGGAACATGTCGCCCGTGGAGATGTGGGGAATGGCGAACGCCTTGACAAGTTCTGCCGCCTGGGTGCCTTTGCCGGCGCCCGGAGGGCCCATCAATAAGATGTGCATTGAAAATATCCTCCCTTATTTCATGAACCCTTCGTAGTGACGCATGACCACCATGGCCTCGATCTGCTTCATCGTCTGCAGCGCGACACCGACGACGATGAGCAGGGCCGTGCCGCCGAAGTAGACGCCTTGGATATGCGTTGCCGCGGCAATCATATTCGGCAGGACGGCGATGAAGGCCAGGAAGATGGAACCGGCAAGCGTGATACGAGTCATGACATGATCTAAATAATCAGCCGTCGGCTGTCCCGGGCGGATGCCTGGGATGAAGCCACCGTATTTTTTCAGATTCTCTGCCATATCCGATATCTTTACAGTAACCGCAGTATAGAAGTAGGTGAAGAAGATGATGAGCAGGACGTAGAGTGTCGTCTGCAGCGGCTTCCCCCACTCCAGGTAACTGGCAACGGTCTTTACCCAGGGAACGTCAATAAACTGGGCAATGGTTACTGGAAACATCAGCACGGATGACGCAAAGATGATTGGGATAACACCCGCCGGATTGACCTTGAGCGGGATGTGGCTCGAATGGCCGCCAAAGGCTCTCTGGCCGACCACTCGCTTGGCGTAGGAAATCGGGATCCTACGGAAGCCGGTCTCGATATGTACCACGAACATGACCATAGCGATCGCGATGATGCCGAAGAGGAACACCGAGAAGTAGCTGATGGTGCCGGCTTGTACATAGTGGTAGATCGTACCGATATTCTTCGGCAGCGCGGCGACGATGCCGGCGAAAATGATGAGGGAGATACCGTTGCCCACACCCTGCGCCGTAATCTGCTCGCCGAGCCACATGAGGAAGATCGTTCCCGCGGTGAGCGTGATCGCAATGATCAGGATGTTCACCGGATTGGGATTGAGGATTGCCTGCTTGAGGCCGATGGACATGCCGACGGCCTGGAAGAAGGCGAGGACTACCGTGAGGTAGCGTGTGACCTGGGTGGTTTTCTTATGCCCTTCTTCGCCTTCCTTACTCCACTGCTCGAGCGTCGGAATGACGACATTCAGTAGCTGAATGATGATCGCCGCATTGATGTAAGGTGTGATGCTCATGGCAAAGATGGAAAACTTGCTGAATGCACCACCAGAGAACAAATCGAGCAGTCCGAAGAGGTTGCCGTTCTGGAAGAGCGCTTCGAGCGCTGTCGGGTCAACGCCTGGGACCGGGATGTGTGTTCCCATCCGGAATACGGCGAACATCACCAGTGTGAAGATGATCTTCTGCCGAAGCTCCGGAATCTTGAAGATGTTCGCAAGGGCTGAAAACACCTCAGATCACCTCGACTTTACCGCCTGCAGCCGTGATTTTCTGCTCGGCAGCCTTCGTGAAGCCGTTGGCGCGAACCGTGAGCTTCTTCGTGAGCTCGCCGTTCCCGAGGATACGGATGCCGTCCTGAACGTTCTTCAGGATGCCGCTCTCAACGAGGACGACAGGATCGACCGTCGTGCCATCTTCGAAGCGGTTGAGCGTCTCAACATTGACCTCAGCGAACGTCTTTGCCCAGACGTTCTTGAAGCCGCGCTTCGGGAGACGACGGTAGATCGGCATCTGGCCGCCCTCGAAGCCCGTGCGGACGCCGCCGCCGCTGCGAGAGTTCTGGCCCTTCATGCCGCGGCCAGCCGTCTTGCCGTTGCCGGAGCCGAGGCCACGGCCGACGCGGTTGCGGGTCTTGCGGGAGCCCTCAGCCGGAGCTAATTCGTGTAATTTCATCTCGTGCACCTCCTACCGCTTAGTCTGCGATTTCTTCAACCTTGATGAGATGTTCAACTTTGTGGAGCTGGCCGCGGATCGCGGGGTTGTCAGGAAGCTCGACAACAGAGTTGATCTTTCTCAGGCCAAGCGAACGCACCGTGTTGCGCTGCGTCTGCGGATGGCCGATCAGGCTTCTGGTAAGAGTGACTTTTACTTTTGCCATGTTCCTGCCTCCAATCAACCTAAGATCTCTGCGACCGTCTTGCCGCGGAGCGCTGCGACATCCTCTGCCTTCTTGAGGCTCTTGAGGCCTTCCATCGTCGCGCGGACCATGTTGTTCGGGTTCGCGGAGCCGAGGGACTTCGTGAGGATGTCGCGGATGCCGGCGAGCTCGAGCACAGCACGAGCGGGGCCGCCGGCGATGACGCCGGTACCTTTGGCAGCCGGCTTGAGCATGACGCGGCCGGCACCGAAGATGCCGATCATCTCATGCGGGATCGTGCGGCCATCGAAGAGGGCGATCTCGACGAGATGCTTCTTCGCGTCCTCGACGCCCTTGCGGATTGCCTCGGGGACCTCGGCAGCCTTGCCGAGACCGACGCCGACCTTGCCCTTCTTGTTGCCGACGACAACGAGAGCACTGAACGAGAAGCGGCGGCCGCCCTTGACGACTTTCGCAACTCGATTGATGTATACAACTTTCTCCTCGAACTCTGGAGTTTCGTTGTCCATGTTTCTAGCCATTCATTTACCTCCTTTGACAAAAAGTATCAGAACTTGAGACCAGCCTCGCGCGCTGCTTCTGCGAGCGCTGCGACACGGCCATGATAGACATAACCACCGCGGTCGAAGACGACCTCCGTGATGCCCTTCTCGATTGCGCGCTTCGCAATCTCGGTACCAACAGCCTTGGCAGCCTCGATGTTGCCGCCGTAGTTCTCAAACCCCTTGTCCTGGGAGCTGGCACTGACGAGCGTCGTGCCCTTCTCGTCATCGATGACCTGCGCGTAGATGTTCGCGAGGCTGCGATAGACGTTGAGGCGCGGACGCTGTGCCGTACCTGCGATATGGTTGCGGACTCTCAGATGACGTTTCTGACGAGCCTTGTTCTTATCTTCCTTCAGAAGCACTATGGTCACTCCTTTCCTCGATCAGTGATTATTTCTTGCCCTTAGCGCCGGCTTTGCCTTCCTTGCGGCGGATGTGCTCGCCAGCGTACTTGATACCCTTGCCCTTATACGGCTCAGGCTCACGGAAGCCGCGGATCTCAGCCGCGATCTGGCCGACAACTTCCTTGTCGATGCCCTTGACCGTGATGGCATTTGCGGACGGCACGTCGAACTCGATGCCTTTCGGCGGCTCGACGATGACCGGATGGGAGAAGCCGAGGGAAAGGTTGAGGTTCTTGCCCTGCTTCTGCGCGCGGTAGCCGACACCATTGATTTCGAGGCTCTTGGAGAAGCCCTCCGTCACGCCGAGCACCATGTTGTGGATGAGCGTGCGGGAGAGGCCGTGCAGAGAGCGATGCGTCTTATCGTCGGAAGGACGCTCCACCTTGACGATGTTGCCTTCGACGGTTACTTTCATTTCCGGATGGATGTGGCGCGAAAGTTCACCTTTCGGGCCTTTGACCGTCACCAGATTTTCCTCACCGAGCGTGACCGTTACGCCAGCCGGGATTTCGATCGGTGCATTACCAATTCTTGACATCAGTACACCTCCTGACTATGTTCCGATTACCAAACGTATGCGATGACTTCGCCGCCGAGGCCTGCCTTGCGCGCCTGCTTGTCGCTCATGATTCCCTTGGACGTGGAAATGATGGCGATGCCGAGGCCGCCGAGCACGCGCGGGAGCTCGTCATGCTTCGCATACTGGCGCAGACCGGGTTTCGAGATGCGCTTGATGCCGGAGATGACTTTCTCGCGGTTCGGACCATACTTGAGGGAGACCGTCAGGATACCCTGCTTGTTGTCCTCCGTGAGCGTGTAGTCTTTGATGAAGCCCTCTTCCTTCAGAACATCCGCGATGGAGTTCTTGATCTTGGAAGCGGGGATTTCCACCTTGTCGTGGAAAACGGAGTTTGCATTGCGCAAACGCGTCAGCATATCTGCAATAGGATCAGTCATTACCATGAATCGATATCCTCCTTTCAATCAGTGAGAAAATTACCAGCTGGCCTTCGTAACGCCAGGGATTGCGCCTGCATAGCTCTGCTCGCGGAAGCAGATACGGCACATGTCGAACTTGCGCATGTAGCCATGCGGACGGCCGCAGATCTTGCAGCGGTTATAACCGCGCGTGGAGAATTTCGGTTCTTTCTTCCACTTCTCAACCATTGACTTCTTAGCCAAAGTTCCTTACCTCCTTATGCTTTGAACGGCATACCCATGAGTTTCAGGAGCTCTCTCGCTTCTTCATCCGTCTTTGCCGTCGTTACGATTACAATGTTCATGCCGCGGATCTTGTCGATCTTGTCGTACTCGATCTCGGGGAAGATGAGCTGTTCCTTGAGGCCGACAGCGTAGTTGCCGCGACCGTCGAACGCCTTGTCAGAGACGCCGCGGAAGTCACGGACGCGCGGCAGCGCGACGTTCATGAACTTGTCGAGGAACTGGTACATGCGGACGCCGCGAAGCGTGACCTTGCAGCCGATCGGCATGCCTTCACGCAGCTTCCAGGCGGCGAGGGATTTCTTCGCACGCGTCAGAAGCGGCTTCTGGCCGGAGATGATCGTGAGATCGCTCACGGCTGCGTCGAGGGCCTTCGGATTGCCGACAGCCTCGCCAACGCCCATGTTGATGATGACTTTCTCGATTTTCGGAAGCTGCATGACGTTCTTGTAACCGAATTTCTCGTTGAGCGCCGGCACGACTTCCTTCTGGTATTTTTCCTGTAATCTATCCACTGATGCTCCTCCTTTCTCGCTTATTTCGTCTCGTCGATGACTTCGCCGCACTTCTTGCAGACGCGGACGTTCTTGCCATTGACTTCCTTATGACCGACGCGCGTCGGCTTGTTGCAGGCGGGGCAGACGAGCATGACCTTGCATGCGTGGAGCGGAGCTTCCTTCACGAGGATGCCGCCCTGCGGTGCCTTGACATTCGGTTTCGTGTGGCGCTTGACCTTGTTGACGCCCTCGACGATGACCTTGCCCTTCTTCGGCATGGCCGTCACGACCTTGCCCTGCTTGCCTTTATCTTTGCCGGACAATACGACGACCGTATCGCCCTTCTTCACGTTCAGTTTAACGAGTGACAAAATAGCACCTCCTCACAATCAAAGAACTTCAGGAGCCAGGGAGACGATCTTCATGAAGTCCTTATCGCGGAGCTCTCTCGCCACCGGGCCAAAAATACGCGTACCTCTCGGCGTCTTGTCGTCCTTGATGAGGACAGCCGCGTTCTCATCGAAGCGGATGTAAGAGCCATCGCTGCGGCGCAGTCCCTTGACGCTGCGGACGACGACCGCCTTGACGACGTCGCCCTTCTTCACCGTGCCGCCAGGTGCTGCGGATTTGACTGCAGCGACGATGATATCACCGATGTTGGCATACTTGCGGTAGGAGCCGCCAAGCACGCGGACGCACATGATTTCTTTCGCGCCGGTGTTGTCACCAACCTGCAGGATAGTTTGCTGTTGGATCATTGTTTGACCTCCTTCTTCAAGTTTTGGGGTTTATTTTGCACGCTCGATGACTTCGACAACTCTCCAGCGCTTGTCCTTGGAAAGCGGACGCGTCTCCATGATGGAGACCTTGTCGCCCTCATGCGCCTCGTTGTTCTCGTCGTGAGCCTTGAACTTCACCGTGGTCTTGATGGCCTTCTTGTAGAGCTTGTGCTGCTCGAGTTCCTCGACAGCCACGACCACCGTCTTGTCCATCTTGTCGCTGACAACCTTGCCAACCTTTGTCTTGCGTACGTTTCTTTCGCTCATTCGAGAGCCTCCTTCCTTTTGCATATCGTAGCCTGAATCAAGCCTTCATCTCGTTCTCGCGCTGGATTGTCTTGATGCGGGCAATCGTCTTCTTGACGTCCTTGATACGCATCGGGTTCTCGAGCTGGCCCGTAGCAAGCTGGAAGCGGAGGCCGAAAAGCTCTTCTTTGAGCGAAGCAAGTTTCTGGTTAAGCTCCTCAGCGCTCAGATCGCGAATTTCCTTAGCCTTCATTTACTTCACCGCCCTCTGCATGATTTTCTTTCTCGACAAATTTCGTCTTGATCGGGAGCTTGTGGCCGGCGAGGCGCATAGCTTCCTGTGCGATTTCCTTGGAAACGCCGTCCATCTCGAAGAGGACGCGGCCCGGCTTGACGACGCAGACCCAGTACTCAGGCGAACCTTTACCGGAGCCCATGCGCGTCTCTGCCGGCTTCGCCGTGACCGGCTTGTCCGGGAAAATCTTGATCCAGACCTGGCCGCCGCGCTTGATGTAACGCGTCATGGCGATACGAGCTGCCTCGATCTGGCGGTTCGTGATCCATGCGGGCTCAAGAGCGACGAGGCCGTACTGGCCGTGGCTTACGGTGTTGCCGCGATGGGCCTTGCCCTTCATGCGGCCGCGGAACTGCTTGCGGTATTTGACTCTCTTTGGTAATAACATTAAGCTTCGCTCCCTTCAGCTACAGCCTTGCGCTGCTTTCTTTCCGGAAGAACCTCGCCCTTGAAGATCCAGACCTTCACGCCGATGCGGCCATACGTCGTATGTGCCTCAGCCGTGCCGTAGTCGATGTCGGCGCGGAGCGTGTGCAGGGGGATGCTGCCCTCGCGATAGGCTTCCTTACGAGCAATCTCGGCACCGCCGAGACGGCCTGCGAGCGCGACCTTGATGCCCTTGGCACCGAGGCGCATCGTGCGGCCGACGGCCTGCTTCATTGCGCGGCGGAACGCGATGCGGCGCTCGAGCTGCTGTGCGATGTTCTCAGCGACGAGCGTGGCATCCATGTCCGGCTGCTTGATCTCGGCGATGTTGATGTCGACGCGCTTCTGCGTGTAGCCCTTGAGGCCTTCCTTGATCTGCTCGATGCCCGAGCCGCCGCGGCCGATGACCATGCCCGGCTTTGCCGTGTGGATCGTGATCTTGAGACGGTTCTTGCTGCGCTCCGTCTCAATCCTCGAAACGCCGGCTGCCTGAAGGCTCTGCTTCAGATAGTCACGGATCTTAATATCTTCATGCAGGTTCTCTGCGAAATCTTTATCAGCATACCACTTGGCATCCCAGGTCTTGACGATGCCCAGGCGAATACCATGCGGATTAACTTTCTGACCCAAACCGTTTCCCTCCTTCTCAGTTCTTCTCGTCGACGACGATGGTGACATGGGACGTGCGCTTCAGGATCTTGAACGCCTGTCCACGGGAACGCGGATGGATGCGCTTGAGCGTCGGGCCCTGATCGGCGTATGCCGTCTTGACGAAGAGCTTGTCAGCGTCCATGTCAAAGTTGTTCTCTGCGTTCGCGACTGCGGAGCGCAGGACTTTCTCTACAACGTCCGCGCCGGCTTTCGGCGTGAACTTCAGAATCGCAAATGCCTCTGCCACGTTCTTGCCTCGGATCAGATCCAGGACAATGCGAACTTTGCGCGGAGTGATGCGAATGTATTTAGCAACTGCTCTTGTTTCCACAAAGATTCTCCTTTCGCAAAATTACTTGAGCGAGGTCTTTCTCTCTTCGCCGCCGTGCCCCTTGAACGTGCGCGTCGGTGCGAACTCGCCGAGCTTGTGGCCGACCATGTCTTCCGTGATGTAGACGGGGACATGCTTGCGGCCGTCATGGACGGCGATGGTGTGGCCGACGAAGTCCGGGAAAATCGTGGAGCTTCTGGACCAGGTCTTCACCACTTTTTTATCGTTAGCTTCGTTGAGTGCCGTGATTTTCTTCATGAGGCTCTCTGCAACGAAAGGTCCCTTCTTAATCGATCTTGACAAGATGTATCCTCCTTCCGTCAGGCAGCTTCACGCGGCTGCCCGCTGTCTCTCATTATTTCGTACGGCCTCTGACGATGAGCTTGTCGGATGCCTTCTTGCGGCGCGTCTTGGCGCCCATAGCGCATTTGCCCCACTTCGTAACAGGGTGCTTGCGACCGACAGGGGAGCGGCCCTCGCCGCCGCCGTGCGGATGGTCGTTCGGGTTCATCGCGACGCCGCGGTTCTCCGGGCGGACGCCGAGCCAGCGGTTGCGGCCTGCCTTACCGAGCGTGATGTTCTCATGCTCGAGGTTGCCGACCTCACCGATCGTTGCGCGACAATTCACATGCACCTTGCGGAGCTCGCCGGACGGGAGACGGAGGAGTGCGTAGCTGCCTTCCTTAGCCATGAGCTGTGCGGAAGCGCCTGCGCTGCGTGCGAGCTGGGCACCCTTGCCGATCTTGAGCTCGACATTGTGCACCATCGTACCAACGGGAATATCTTTGAGCGGGAGCGCGTTGCCGACCTTGATGTCAGCCTGCTCGCCGGACTCGACCATGTCGCCGACCTTGAGGCCGTTCGGCGCGAGGATATAGCGTTTCTCGCCATCGACATAGTTGAGGAGCGCGATGCGCGCGCTGCGGTTCGGATCGTACTCGATCGTCGCGACGCGGGCGGGGATGCCGTCCTTCGTGCGCTTGAAGTCGATCACGCGATAGAGGCGCTTGTGACCGCCGCCCTGGTGGCGGACAGTCAGACGGCCCTGCTGGTTACGGCCGCCCTTTTTCATCAGGCGCTCCGTCAGGGACTTTTCAGGCTTGTCAGCGGTGATCTCGTCGAACGATGCCACCGTCATGAAACGACGGCCTGCAGAATATGGTTTGAAGCTCTTTACTGCCACTTGTTTTACCTCCTTTTCTTATTTTAAGCCTTGAAGAACTCGATGCTTTCGCCAGCAGCGAGCTTCACGATGGCCTTTTTATAGTCAGGGCGCTTACCGGACGTGCGGCCCATGCGTTTCGTTTTGCCAAGTACGTTGACCGTATTGACCTTGTCCACCTTCACGTTGAAGACTTCCGCAACCGCCTTTGCGATCTCGATCTTGTTGGCTGCTTTCGCAACAACGAAGACGTATTTGCCTTCGGCCATGAGCTGCGTCGTGCGCTCCGTGATGAGCGGACGGATAAGGATATCACGTGCTTCCATTATGCGAATACCTCCTCGATGCGGGTGATGGCATCCTTCGTAATGAACAGCTTGTCCGAATTGAGGATATCGAACACGTTGAGTCCATTCGTGTTGATGGCTTTCACACCCTGAATGTTGCGTGCGGACTTCTCAACGTTCTCAGCCTCATCAGCCGTGATGAAGAGAGCCTTTGCATCAATACCGAAATCGCCGAGGAGCTTGACGACCTGCTTCGTCTTCGGCGCGTCGAATGCGAGGCTGTCGAGGACGATGAAGTCGCCGCTCTTGACCTTGTCAGAGAGCGCGCACTTGATGGCGAGGCGACGCTGCTTGCGCGGCATGCTGAACGCATACTTGCGCGGATGCGGTCCGAAGACCGTGCCGCCGCCGACCCACAGCGGGGAACGCGTCGAGCCGCTGCGTGCGCGGCCCGTGCCCTTCTGCTTCCAGGGCTTGCGGCCGCCGCCGCGGACGAAACCGCGCGTCTTCGTTGCATGCGTGCCGAGACGCTGGGCAGCGAGCTGCATCAGAACGGCCTGGTGGAGAAGACCTGCGTTCATCTCAACGCCGAAGATGCTTTCATTCAACTCAATATCGCCAACCTTGTTGTTCGCGATGTCAAAAACTGCTACTGTAGCCATAATGTTGGTTATCCTCCTTCCAAATTAGTTTTTCGCCTGCTTGCCAGGCTTTACGGTGTCTTTGATCACGACGAAGCCCTTCTTCGGCCCCGGGATGGCACCCTTGATGAGGATGAGGTTGCGGTCAGCATCGACACGGACGACCGTGAGGCGCTGCACCGTAACGCGCTCGCCACCCATGCGGCCCGGCAGCTTCTTGCCCTTGAGGACGCGTCCGCCAGGACCGGAGATCATCGCACCCGTGGAACCGGGCTCACGATGGGATTTGGAGCCGTGACCCATGGGGCCGCGAGCGAAGTTGTGACGCTTGATACCGCCGGCAAAGCCTTTGCCCTTGGAAGTACCGACAACATCAACGAGCTCTCCAGCAGCAAATATATCAACGCCGAGGCTGTCCCCGACCTTGTATTCCGAAGCATCCGCGAGTCTCATTTCACGGATGAATTTCACAGGGCTGACGCCCGCTTTCGCGAAATGACCTTTCTGCGGCTTGTTTACATTCTTTTCCTTCACTTCACCGAAGCCAAGCTGGACAGCGTTGTAGCCATCGTTTTCCACCGTCTTGTTCTGGAGCACGACGTTGTTGCCGGACTCGACGACCGTAACGGGAACGACTTTGCCTTCCTCCGTGAAGATCTGGGTCATACCAAGTTTTCTACCTAAAATAGCTTTTGACATTCATTCCACCTCCTCGGATCAGAGTTTGATTTCGATGTCCACGCCTGCCGGCAGGTCAAGGCGCATGAGTGCATCCACCGTCTTGTTCGTCGGCTGCAGGATGTCGATGAGGCGCTTGTGCGTGCGCATCTCGAACTGCTCACGGCTGTCCTTGTTGACATGCGGGGAGCGCAGAATCGTGTAGATGTTCTTTTCCGTCGGGAGAGGAATCGGACCGGATACCATGGCACCCGTCTTCTTTGCAGTGTCAACAATCTTCACTGCACTCTGGTCGAGGGCTTTGTGGTCATAAGCCTTCAAACGGATTCTGATTTTCTGATTCTTCGACAATTCATTTTCCTCCTTATCGTCCAGACTCTTGGCCCAAACATTTCTCCGTAGCAGTTCCCTCGGTCAGGCCGAGCCATCTGCCACGTCATCGCATGGGGGGTATTATTGAAAAATACCCTTGAAATAAGAGCGACGCGAGCGCCGCTCTTACCTAAAGGATACTTTTTAGATTGGATTAGCCTTCGATCTCCGTGACACGACCAGCGCCAACCGTGTGGCCACCCTCGCGGATAGCGAAGCGGAGGCCCTTCTCGATAGCGATCGGCGTGATGAGCTCGACTTCCATCTCGACGTTATCGCCAGGCATAACCATCTCCGTGCCCTCCGGCAGTTTGATGACGCCCGTGACGTCCGTCGTGCGGAAGTAGAACTGCGGACGATAGTTGGAGAAGAACGGCGTATGACGGCCACCCTCTTCTTTCGTGAGGACGTAGACCTGAGCCTTGAACTTCGTGTGCGGATGAATCGTGCCCGGCTTTGCGAGAACCTGGCCACGCTCGATCTCCTTGCGGTCGATACCGCGGAGCAGCGCACCGATGTTATCGCCAGCGACTGCCGTATCGAGCATCTTGCGGAACATCTCGATGCCCGTGACAACCGTCTGCTTCGGCTCATCCTGGAGGCCGACGATCTCAACCGTGTCGTTGAGCTTCAGCTCGCCACGCTCAACACGACCCGTTGCGACCGTGCCGCGGCCCGTGATCGTGAAGACATCCTCGACCGGCATGAGGAACGGCTTGTCCGTGTCGCGCTCCGGCGTCGGGATGTACTCATCGACAGCGTCCATGAGCTCGAGGATCTTCTTCTGCTGCTCAGCATCGCCTTCGAGGGCTTTGAGAGCGGAGCCAGCGACGACCGGAATGTCATCGCCCGGGAAGTCATAGCTCGAGAGAAGCTCGCGGACTTCCATCTCGACGAGCTCGAGGAGCTCGGGATCGTCGACCTGGTCGACCTTGTTGAGGAAGACAACGATTGCCGGCACACCGACCTGGCGAGCGAGCAGGATGTGCTCACGCGTCTGCGGCATCGGGCCATCAGCAGCGGAGACAACGAGGATCGCGCCATCCATCTGTGCAGCGCCGGTGATCATGTTCTTGACATAGTCAGCATGGCCCGGGCAGTCAACGTGCGCGTAGTGGCGCTTCTTCGTCTCATACTCGACGTGTGCCGTGTTGATCGTGATACCGCGCTCGCGCTCCTCCGGAGCCTTATCGATATCAGCGTAATCCTCGAAGGAAGCCTTGCAGCCTTCCGTCTGGGAAAGAACTTTCGTGATCGCAGCCGTCAGCGTCGTCTTGCCGTGGTCGACGTGACCAATCGTACCGATGTTGACATGCGGTTTGGTTCTCTCAAACTTTTCTTTAGCCATTGTTGTGTTTTCCTCCCTTATTCGCCTTTGTTCTTGGCAACAATCTGATCGGCAATATTCTTAGGAACTTCATCATAGTATGCAACTTCCATGCTGTAGTTCCCTCGGCCCTGAGTCTTGGAACGCAAATCCGTCGAATAGCCGAACATCTCGGAGAGCGGAACAAAGCCGTTGATGACCTGAGCGCCATTGCGTGCTTCCATGCCCTCGATGCGGCCGCGGCGGGAGTTGAGGTCGCCGATAACGTCGCCCATGTACTCCTCCGGAACCGTGACTTCGACTTTGACATACGGCTCGAGAAGAACCGGATTTGCCTTTTCTGCACCATTCTTGAATGCCATGGAACCTGCCACCTTGAAGGCTGCCTCCGAGGAGTCGACCTCGTGGAAGGAACCATCGAAGACCGTTGCCTTGATGTCGACCATCGGATAACCAGCGACAACACCGGACTCCATGGCCTGACGGACACCGTCCTCGACCGGCTTGATGAATTCTTTCGGAATGGCACCGCCGACGACCTTGTTCTCGAAAGCGAAGCCCTCGCCCGGCTCCTGCGGCTCGAGCTTGAGCCAGCAGTGACCGTACTGGCCGTGACCGCCGGACTGACGGACGAACTTGCCTTCCGCCTCGACGGTCTTGCGGATCGTCTCGCGGTAAGCGACCTGCGGCTCACCGACCTTGCAGTCTACGTGGAACTCACGCAGCATGCGGTCGACGATGATCTGCAGATGAAGCTCGCCCATGCCGGAGATGATCGTCTGGCCCGTCTCCTCGTCCGTGCGGACGCGGAACGTCGGATCCTCTTCTGCGAGCTTCTGCAGCGCGACGCCCATCTTCTGCTGGTCGTTCTTCGTTGCCGGCTCGACAGCGACGGAGATAACCGGATCCGGGAACTCCATCGACTCGAGGATGATCGGATGCTCTTCATCGCAGAGCGTGTCGCCTGTCGTCGTATCCTTGAGGCCGACAGCCGCGGCAATGTCGCCGCTGTAGACCTTCTCGATTTCCTTGCGGTGGTTTGCGTGCATCTGCAGGATACGGCCGATGCGCTCTTTCTTGCCCTTCGTCGAGTTGTAGACGTAGGAGCCAGCGTCGAGCGTACCGGAATAGACGCGGAAGAACGCGAGCTTGCCGACGAACGGATCCGTCATAATCTTGAACGCGAGTGCCGCGAACGGCTCCTCATCGCTCGAAGGACGGTGATCCTCCTCGCCCGTTTCAGGATCGACACCAGCGATCGGCGGGATATCCGTCGGTGCCGGCATGAAGTCGACGATGGCGTCGAGCAGGGGCTGCACGCCCTTGTTGCGGTAGGACGTGCCGCAGGTCACGGGAACCATCTGGCAGGTGACCGTCGCCTTGCGGATGACTTTCTTGATGTCATCCTCGGTGATCTCCTCGCCGCCGAGGTACTTCTCCATGAACTCGTCGTCCTGCTCGGAGCAGGCCTCGAGCAGCTTCTCGCGATACTCTTCCGCCTGATCCTTCATGTCGTCAGGGATAGCGACCTCATCCTCGACCTTGCCGAGATCGTCCTCATAGACGATGGCTTCCATCTTGATGAGATCGATGATGCCCTTGAACGTATCCTCAGTGCCGATCGGCAGCTGGATGGGAACCGCGTTCGCCTGGAGGCGCTCATGCATCATCTTGACGACGTTGTAGAAATCTGCGCCGGTGATGTCCATCTTGTTGACATACGCCATGCGCGGAACGTTGTATTTCTCAGCCTGGCGCCATACGGTCTCCGTCTGAGGCTCGACACCGCCGCGGGCAGTCAGAACTGTCACAGCGCCATCAAGGACGCGCAGGGAGCGCTCAACTTCTACCGTAAAGTCCACATGGCCCGGCGTATCAATGATGTTGATACGATGGTCCTTCCAATGGCAGGTCGTCGCAGCCGACGTGATCGTGATGCCGCGCTCCTGCTCCTGGACCATCCAGTCCATCGTAGCCGCGCCATCATGAACCTCACCAATCTTGTGGTTGACACCCGTGTAGAAGAGGATACGCTCAGTAGTCGTCGTCTTACCGGCATCGATGTGAGCCATGATACCGATATTACGCGTTTTCTCAAGGGAATACTCTCTTGCCACTTTTACTATCGCTCCTTATCTTATATAGTAGAAAAGATTACCAGCGATAATGTGCAAATGCCTTGTTGGCCTCTGCCATCTTATGCGTATCTTCCTTCTTCTTGATTGCGGCGCCCGTGTTGTTCGCAGCGTCCATGAGCTCGCCGGAGAGGCGCTCTTCCATGGTCTTCTCGCCGCGCAGGCGCGCATAGCCGACGAGCCAGCGGATGCCGAGCGTCATGCGGCGGTCCGGACGAACCTCGACCGGCACCTGGTAGTTTGCACCGCCGACGCGGCGTGCACGAACCTCGAGAACCGGCATGACGTTCTTCAGAGCCGTCTCGAAAACCTCGAGCGGATCCTTGCCCGTCTTCGCGCGAATCGTCTCGAAAGCATCGTAGACGACGCGCTCGGCAACGCTCTTCTTGCCGGAGAGCATCACTTTGTTGATGAATTTCGTAACCGTCTTGTTGTGGTACACCGGATCCGGCAGTACGTCACGTTTCGGTACGGAACCTTTTCTTGGCATTGTTTTACCTCCTTCTCATAGTCTCTTGCGAGCTGGTGTTATTTTTTCTTTGCTTTCGCTTTCTTGGCGCCGTACTTGGAGCGGGCCTGGCCGCGATCCTGAACGCCTGCCGTATCAAGCGAACCACGGATGATGTGGTAGCGGACACCCGGGAGGTCCTTGACACGACCGCCGCGGATCAGAACAACACTATGCTCCTGGAGATTATGACCAATGCCAGGAATGTATGCAGTCACCTCGATGCTGTTCGTCAGGCGAACACGAGCGACCTTACGCAGTGCAGAGTTTGGTTTTTTCGGCGTCGTCGTGTAGACACGCGTGCAAACGCCGCGCTTCTGCGGGCAATTTTTCAGTGCTGGTGCTGTGGATTTCTCCTGCATGCTCTTTCTGCTTTTACGGACTAACTGGTTGATAGTAGGCATACATGCACCTCCTTCCTTCATTTTAGAATTTATTATTTATGAAAACTCACGGCTTTGCCGCAAGTTTCTAACGAGTTTCCTGCGTGAGCGCTGCCGCCGCAGCTCCCACGTCGATGCCGCAGGCTTTGCCGAGCTCCGCCATGGAAGCGACGCGTTCCACGGGGACATTCTGCGCCTCGCAGAGCTCTGCGAGCGGCGCCGTGATGCGCGCGTCTGCGTCGTCCGCGAGGAATACAGCAGCGGCTCTGCCGCCCTGCACGGCCTTCCTGACCTGCTTGAGTCCGATGACACGCGCGGCATCCTTCAAATGCTCCAGTGCCATTTTCTTCACTCCCTCGTCCTGAAGTCGTGCTCTCCTGTCAGGCACTTCTACATACTATCATTGGCAAAAACCAATGTCAACACTTAATTTATCAAGTTTTTCTAAATACACGCTGTCTAGCGTTTCTTTTTCTATTTCTCCATTGACATCAAGTATTTCATCCATACAGGAAAGACATTTCGACTTTGATCATGCACACATTTTACGAAGTTCCCTCTTCTCTGTCCGCTATCAGTTTCCCTGCCACATCATCGCACCGCCGTCAATCCTTCTGCTCAGTATGACAAAACGGCCCGATGCCTCTGCATCGGACCGTTTTGCAGGATAGCGCCCTTCTCCGCGGGAGAAAGGTATTCCATCTAACTTTATTTCACTTTTGCCAACACACGGAGCATCGTCTCGACGACATGCTCCTTCGTGAAGCCGAATTTCTTGAAGAGCACGCCGCCCGGCGCCGAAGCACCGAAGCCCGGCATTGCGACGGTCGCGCCGTCGAGGCCGACGTAGTCGCCCCAGCCGAACGGCATGGCCGCCTCGACCGCTACACGCGCGCGGACATCGCTCGGCAGGATGCTCTCCTTGTAAGCATCGCTCTGCTTGGCGAAGAGATCCATGCACGGCATCGAGACGACGCGGATGGAGCGGCCCTGCGCCGCAAGCTCCGCCTGAGCCTCGATGGCGAGCGCGACCTCTGAGCCCGTGGCGATGAGGATGCCGTCGAGATTGTCCTTGTCCTTCGCCTCGGAAACGATGTACGCGCCCTTGAGCGCTTCCTTCGAGGAACCAGCGAGCTGCGGCAGTCCCTGACGCGTGAGCACGAGGAGCGTCGGCGTCTCCTTGCTCGTGAGTGCGAGGTACCAGCCGACCTCCGTCTCCGTGACATCCGCCGGACGGAAGACGTTGACGTTCGGCAGTGCGCGCCACATGGCGAGCTGCTCGACCGGCTCGTGCGTCGGACCATCCTCACCGACGCCGATGCTGTCATGCGTGAGCACGTACGTCGTCGGGATCTTCATGAGCGCCGCGAGACGGACCATCGGCTTCATGTAGTCGGAGAACACGAAGAACGTCGCGACGTAGGGGCGCAGGCCGCCGTGCAGCGCGATGCCGTTCGCAATCGCCGCCATCGCGAGCTCTCGCACGCCGAAATGGAGGTTGCGGCCCGCGTAGTTTTCCTTGCTGAAGTCGCCCTCGCCCTTCATCTCCGTCTTGTTCGACGGCGCGAGATCTGCGCTGCCGCCGATGAGCTGCGGCACGAGATCCTTGATGTACTGGAGCACGTTGCCAGAGGCCGCGCGCGTCGCGATGGGTTTCTCCGCCTTCGCCCAGAACTTCTCGTCCCGGTCGAGTGCTGCGGCATCCACCGGCGCATGGAATGCATCCCAGAGCTTCTTCTGCTCGGGGAACTTCGCGCAGTAATCCGCAAAGAGTTTCTCCCATGCCGTCTCTGCGGCCGCGCCTTTTTCCGCAAGCTCCGCGTAATGGTCATAGACCTCCTGCGGAATATGGAACGAGGTGTCAGGCTCCGGCCAGCCGAGGTTCTCCTTGAGCGCCTTGACGTTCTCTTCGCCGAGCGGCTCGCCGTGCGCGCTGGCCTTACCCTGCTTTGCGGGGCAGCCGTAGCCGATCTGCGTCTTGACCGTGATGAACGACGGATGCTCCTTGTCAGCCTTGGCCTCCTCGATGGCCTTGCCGATGGCCGCAAGGTCGTTGCCGTCCTCGACCGTGATCGTCTGGAAGCCGAACGCACGCATGCGCGCCTGCACATCCTCGCGGAATGCGATGTCCGTATTACCCTCGATGGAGATGTTGTTGGAGTCGTAGAGGATGATGAGTTTCGAAAGGCCGAGCGTACCCGCGAGCGAGAACGCCTCGGAGGAGATGCCCTCCATGAGGCAGCCATCGCCGCCGAGCGCGAACGTGTAGTGGTCGACGATCTCATAGCCCGGCTTGTTGAATACAGCCGCGAGATGCGCCTCCGCCATCGCCATGCCGACCGCCATGCCCATGCCGGCACCGAGCGGCCCCGTCGTCGCCTCGACGCCGACCGTATGGCCGTACTCAGGATGGCCCGGCGTCAGCGAGCCGTCCTGGCGGAACTGCTTCATATCCTCCATCGTGAGCCCGTAGCCGTAGAAATGGAGCAGCGAATAGAGGAGCGTCGAGCCGTGGCCGCCGGACAGGATGAACCGGTCGCGGTTCTCCCATTTCGGATCCTTCGGGTTGTGGTTCATGTGGTTCGCCCAAAGCTCGTAGGCCATCGGTGCGCTGCCGAGCGGCAGTCCCGGATGACCGGAGTTGGCCTTCTGGATGGCATCCGCCGCGAGCACGCGGATGGCGTTCACACAGGTCGTATCAATGTTACTCAAGAAAATCGCCCCTTACTGAATACAGAAATACTCTACTTTCTTATCATACATGAGCCGGGTGAAAAAGTATAGCGGAAATTCAAGACGCGCTGAGCCTCGCCATATCTCAGACAGCCGGGCTTCACCGGAGTCCCTTTCCGGCAGCGTTCCCAACGCGCCCGCAGCGTGCGCTCACGCGCCTGCGAGATCCGGCCGCAGCTTCGCGGCGCCGCCGAGGTAGATGTGGCGGATGTCCCTCTGGCCCTTCTCCGTATCGACGAGCAACAGCACGCGGATGCAGTGCGGGAGACTGCCCTCGATCGCGAGCTGCCGCGCGTCAAAGAGCGGCACGGCGTCAAAGCCGGCCACACGCGCGCGCACGCCCGCGGAGGGGAACGCACTCACGAGATCCTCCGTCGCGCTGAAGATAGCGGCGCCGATTGTCTCCGGCGCGATGCCGTTCTCCCTGAGCATCGTCTCGACGAGCGTCGCGGCGGCACTCCATATCGCTTCTTTCCTGTCTTCCTCTACCGTGATGGCTCCGCGGACTCCGCGCATGTCACATCTCTCCTATCTTCCTTTGTGAATATCCCAGATGAGCCGGATGCTCAGCACGAAGGCGATGAGGTAGCCAACGAAGCCGAGCAGCGGGATCTCCATGATTTTCGGCGTCATATTCGTCGTGCAGATGGTGCTCGAGCCCAGGAGCAGCGCTGCGCAGAGCACGGCGACGATGACGCGGTTGACCATCTTGTCGACATGGCGCAGCGGCTCCTCCGATCCCGTGAGATCGAGATTGACCTTCGTCTGACCGCTCATCGTCATCTTGAGGATGTCTGAGATCTGCTCCGGCAGCGCCATCGACTTACGCATGAGCAGATAGCTCTCGCGCTTCGCCTTGGAGATCTCCTCGCGCCAGTCGAAATTCTTCTTGTAGTTGAGCTGCAGGCTCTTGGCAAAGATCTCGACGAAGCTGACCTTCGGACAGACGAGGCGCATGACGCCCTCGATGGTCAGAAGGCCGCGCGCGAACATCGAGAGCCCCTGCGGGCAGGCGATGTGGTGCACGCGCAGGATGTTCATGATCTGCCGCGTGAGCACGCCCATCCTGAGGTCGCGGAAATCGAGCGTGCTGTACTGCGCCATGAGCGCGTCGATGTCCTGGTAGAGCGCCGTGTGGTTGATGTGGCCGCGCGGCACGCCGAGCGCGAGCACCGCGGTCTTCATCTCGAAGGTGTCGTGGTTCGCGAGGGCGATGACCGCCTTGCGGATGGCCGTGCGGTCGCGGTTGCTCAGGCGGCCCATCATGCCGAGGTCGAGCCAGACGATCCTGCCGCCGCGTACCCAGATGTTGCCGGGATGCGGATCGGCATGGAAATAGCCGTCCTCGATGATCTGCTTGACATAGTTCTCACCGAGCCTGCGCCCGAGCAGCGTGATGTCGACGCCGCGCGCCCGCAGTCCATCGAAGTCGTCGATGCGCACGCCGTCGACATACTCCATGACGAGGATGTGCTGCGTCGTGAGATTGCGGTAGACATTGGGGCAGGTCACGAATGCCTCATCCTGGTTCAGATGGCGGAACTCCTCAATGTGGTCGGCCTCGATGAGGAAATCCATCTCCTGCTTGGCGATGCCCCACATCTCCTCGAGCACCATGTCAAAGTCGATGACGTCCTGCGAGTGGCTCACGACGCGCACGAGGCGCGAGGCGCGCTTCAAAAGCACCATGTCGCGCGCCATGACCTTGTAGATGCCCGGCCGCTGCACCTTCACGACGACGCGCTCCCCCGTCGTGAGCACGGCGCGATGGACCTGCGCGATGGAGGCCGAGCCGAGCACCTCCTCGTCGATGGAGGAAAAGACCTTGTTCCAGCGGCGGCTGTACTCCTGCTCGATGACCTCGATGATGGTCGAAAACGGCAGAGGCTTCGCGCCGTTCTGCAGTTTCATGAGCTCGTCGCAGTACTCCTGCGGCAGGAAGTCCGGCCGCATGCTCATGACCTGTCCGAGCTTGACGAACGTCGGCCCGAGGTCTTCGAGGATGTGGCGGAGTTTCTCCGGCGTCATGCCGCGCACGACCTCGTATTTCCGCAGGACGGCGACCATCTCCTTGAGGCGCACGGCCGAGCCGATGTCCTTTTTCCGTTCCTTATTCAGTTCGGGGAAAATCTTTCCCAGCATCGGCATCCCATTCCTTTATCTGGCTCCCGGCGCGCGCCACCTCACGCCTTTTTGTATTTCTCCGCGATCTGCTGCTGCACGGTCTCGTTCGCGAGGAAATCATCGTACGTCGTCACACGGTCGACCACGCCGTCCGGTGTGATGTCGATGATGCGGTTCGCAATGGTCTGTACGAACTCATGGTCGTGCGAGGCGAAGAGCGCCGTGCCCTTGAACGCGATGAGCCCGTTGTTGAGCGCCGTGATGGACTCGAGGTCGAGGTGGTTCGTCGGCTCGTCGAGCAGCAGCACATTCGCGCCTGAGAGCATCATGCGCGAGAGCATGCAGCGCACGCGCTCGCCGCCTGATAGGACGTTCGCCTGCTTCTGGCTCTCCTCACCGGAAAAGAGCATGCGCCCGAGGAAGCCGCGCACGAACGTCTCGTCCGGGTCCTTCGAGTACTGGCGCAGCCAGTCGACGAGGTTGAGCTCCACGCCGTCGAAATAGCTGCTGTTATCAGACGGCAGGTAGGCCTGCGTCGTCGTGACGCCCCACTTGAACGAGCCCTCGTCCGGCTCCTCTTCCCCCATGAGAATCTTGAAGAGCATCGTCTTGCCGAGTGTGTTTGGGCCGACGAATGCGACCTTGTCGCCTTTCCTCAGGGTGAAGCTCACGTTCTTCAGCACCTGCTCGCCGTCGACGGTCTTCGAGATGCCGTCCACCTGCAGGAGCTGGTCGCCCGCCTCGCGGTCCGGCGTGAACGCGATGTAGGGATAGCGGCGCGAGGAGGGCTTGATATCCTCGACCTTGATCTTCTCGAGGAGCTTCTTGCGGCTCGTCGCCTGCTTGGACTTCGCGGCGTTCGCGGCGAAGCGCGCGATGAAGGTCTGCAGCTCCTTGATTTTCTCCTCGGCCTTCTTGTTCTGCTCCTTCTGCAGCTGCAGCGCGAGCTGGCTCGACTGATACCAGAAATCATAGTTGCCCGCGTAGAGCTTGATCTCGCCATAGTCTACGTCGCAGATGTAGGTGCAGACCTGGTTGAGGAAATGGCGGTCATGCGAGACGACGATGACCGTGTTCGGGAAGTCCGCGAGGAAGTCCTCGAGCCAGTTGATGGACGCCACGTCGAGATGGTTCGTCGGCTCGTCGAGCAGCAGGATGTCGGGGTTGCCGAAGAGCGCCTGCGCGAGCAGCACGCGCACCTTTTCCTTGGCCGTGAGCTCGGACATCATGAGCTCGTGCTTGTCCTCCGTGATGCCGAGGCCGTTGAGGAGGCGCGCGGCGTCAGACTCCGCGTCCCAGCCGTTCATCTCCGCGAACTCCGCCTCGAGCTCTGAGGCCTTCATGCCGTCCTCCTCGGAGAAATCCGGCTTCGCGTAGAGCGCGTCCTTCTCATCCATGACCTCGACGAGGCGCGGATAGCCCATCATGACCGTGCGCAGCACCTGATACTGGTCGAACGCGTAGTGATCCTGCTTGAGAACCGCGAGGCGCTCGCCCGGCGTGACCTCCACCATGCCGCCCGTCGGCTCGAGCTCGCCGGAGAGCAGGCGCAGGAACGTGGACTTGCCGGCGCCGTTCGCGCCGATGATGCCGTAGCAGTTGCCCGGCGTGAACTTGAGGTTGACATCCTTATAGAGCACACGCTTGCCGAACTGGAGGCTCAGGTTGTTCGTAGTAATCATCTTTCGACTTTCATCCCTTTCATATCTCTTGTCAGTCGAAACCGCCGTATGCACCGGCCGCTCCGCTGTCACTGTCTTCTATCATCATCCGCCGCTCCCGCCGGAGGCGCGCAGCGTACATCACTCATTCAGGATCGCGCGGAACATCGAGAGGATGCTCTGCCCGTAGGTCGTCCCCGGCACGGCCCAGCGGCCGTTGAGATCCTCCCAGCGCGTGAGCGTGCTCTCTCCGTAGACGGAGCGCACGAGGTCGTAGCGCGGATCGACGACCGGCTCGAGCGGCTGGCGCGTCGAGGCGTAGGCGAGCAGGTGCTGGATATGCGCGCGCACGCCGAGCTCGGAGCTCGCGAAATAAGCGCCCTTCACCGTCGCGCTCGTCGTGCCGAGTCCGCAGTAGTTGTTCTGATCCGGTGTCACCGTGCCGCCGTAGCGGAAGAACCCCGTCTCCTTGAGCGCCTGTGCAAACGCGACGTCGGGCCGGATGCCCTCGCGTTCCCCCTCCTGATAATAGTAGGAAACGAGCTGCTGCGGCGTCACGGAGATGTCCGGTGCCGGATTGTAGCGGAGCAGGTAGCGCACGCACTGCTCCTGACTCGCGAGCGGCGTGCCGATGATGGAATCGTCATAGGTGGAGACCGTCTTGGGCACCGGGAACGGCGTCAGCGGCAACGCCTGCGGTTCCGGCTGCGGCGCGGGCGCGAGAATCTCCTGCACGCGCTCGTGCAAAGAGCGCGGCACGACGCGCGTCGAACCCTCAGAGGTCGGCCGGATCTCCCGCTGCCTGCCGGAGGGCCTGCGCACCTCGCGTTCTTCCCGCGGCATCTCCACCTGCGGCATTTCCACTTTCGTTTCCATCTGCGGCTCAGGCGTCTGCAGGCGATGCGAGGCAGACACCATCCCTCCAGAGGGAAGCGAAAATACAAATGCACCCGTGAGCGCACTCAGCAGGAACGTCCGAGAAGACAGCGCAAAAAATTTCATAAAGCAATCTCTCCTTTGATCCGAATTCCAAACAATCAGGGATTCCTCAAGAAAGCCACGGGCTCAAAAAAGCCAGGCGGCGAAAACGGCAAGCAGTACGAAAAGAGCGGCGAGCCCGCGCGTGGCAGAGGGCACGGGGCGGCGCGCCAGCTGTCGCAGCAGCACATACGCGATGAGCGACAGAGAGAGGCCGAGCACGATGTCATAGGTGAGCGGCACGATGAGGACGAGCAAAAGCACCGCCGCGCGCTCCTCCACCAGACGCAGGCGCGGCAGGCGCGCGCGCCGCAGCAGCGAAAGTCCCGCCGCAAGTGCAAGGAGCGCCAGCGCCGCGGGGAACGAGACGAGCTCCCGCGCAAGTGGCGCTGCGAAGAGCAGCAGCGCGTAGATCGCGCAGGCGCCACAGGCGAACGCACGCGGACGGCGCGCGCCCTCCCTGCCCGCGAGCGCGGACAGGCGCGATGCCATGAGCGGCAGGACACCTGCGAGCGCCGCGAGCACATTCACCGCCGCCAGAGCAGAAAGGACGCCGCGCAGCCCAGCGGTCGCCTGCCGCCCGCCAGTCTCTGCTGCCGCGGACGCACCGCTAGAGGCGGCGCTATCCTCTCCGACAAGCCGCGGAAAGAGCGCCGCGATCGTCCCCCACGACGTGAAGAGAAGCACGGCGACGAGCCAGGGAAACGCTGCGGCCGCCCCCGCGAGCACCGCCGTCTCTCCCTCTCCCGCGCGCAGGAAAAGCCCCGCCGCGCGGTCGAGCCCCTCCGGCAGATAAAACGGCGCGGGAGGCACGACCCAGAACCCCTCCGCAAGCGAAAGCAGCGCTGTCACGAGGAACGCGCCGAGCACCGCGGCGAGCGGCGGCAGCCGCAGCGCCCGCAGGCCGAGCAGCACGAGCAGCCCAAGCAGCGTGAAATACGCGAGCGGATCGGCGAAGTCGCCGAGCATGACGAGATGCAGCGGCGAAGCGAGCAGGAGACGTCCCTGCTCCGCGCCCCAGAGGAAGAGCAGGAGGCCGAGAGAGAGCGGCAGCGCCGCGCGCAGGCACGGCGGGAATGCCGAGAGAGCGCGCCCCGCCGCCCCACACCGCAGGAGGAGCCAGACGAGCGCCGCCGCCGCCGCGAGACACGCGTAGAGCAGCGGCAGCGTCACCCCGTGCGAGATCACGATGAGATAGATGAGCCAGCAGGCGGCAGCGAGATCCGGCGCGAGCACCAGCGGCAGGCCGCATCGCGCCAGAAGCGCCGTCCCCGCGAGGCAGAGCGCCAGCGTGAGCGCATAGACCGCGGGGAAATACGCCCCCGCCTCCGCCGCGAGCTCTGCGGCAAGCGCCGCCATGAGCCCTGCGGGCAGCGCGGCGAGCGCGCCTGAGAGCACTGCCCGCTGCTGGCGGCCGCGCCGCCGGATATCAAATCTCCTCACGCCCTCGACTCCCATCCTGATGACAACATATCTATTTTATTTTACCACACAATCCATGTATTCTCCATGCCAAAAATGATATAATGGGGCAAACACTTGAAAGGATCGATGTTCATTGCACCTCCGGCAAAAAAAATCCTTGGGGATGGTCAAGGCGGCGGCGGCGCTCGCCATCGCTGCGCTCTTCCTCATCATCCATCTCGCGAATCCTGCGTTCCTGCC
>Ga0256404_1003572_pt1 | contig 31272 bp, 26 predicted proteins | sample RumenRJG_01DNA_FD_185990 | JGI IMG/M metagenome (GOLD analysis project Ga0256404, IMG submission 185990) | Bovine rumen microbial communities from Lethbridge, Alberta, Canada - RJG_01 | ecosystem: Host-associated > Mammals > Digestive system > Stomach > Rumen | place: Canada: Alberta | collected...
CAAATTTGCATAAAAAAAGACCTCAATCTTATAGATTGAAGCCTGCTTCAATTTATGCAAGATTTAATCTTTTTGTCAATTTAACTTCGAAAGACGGGATGTCATAGGACTAATTTTTGAATTATAATATTCATATTATTAGGATTTAAGAAATTGAAAAACGAGAAAACTAGCAACAAGATTATTGAAGTAACATGTTACTTAGCTAACTTTATCTATTTGTTTGTACACATTGTTTACCTTGTTCTTTTTATTGTCACAAGGCATAATGCTTTAATTTGGGTTTCTGCTTTAAGTGTTGTTTTGTATGGTCTATTTTTCATTGTTCTTCATAAGAAAAAGTTTTATCTTTATGCCTTACTTTGTGGAAATGAGATATTTATTTACGTAATATTAGCAACAATCTTAGCTGGCTTTAATAGTGGCTTCCATTTATTATTAATCGGCTTGTGCGTTGTTTCTTTCTTTGCATCTTATTTTACTAAAGGAAGGAAAATTATAAACTCTGTTATTTGGACTATTCTATCTCTCATAATTTATTTAACGTTATATTTTGTCACAAGATTTGTTAACCCATATTATGTCATCGAAGAATGGCTTGAAATGGTTTTATTTACAATTCATGCTGTTGCATCATTCGCCTTTGTTGCGTCATATTTATTTATTTTCTTAAAATTTGCATTTAAGCTTGAGAAGAGAATAATGAGCGAATCAAGAACTGATGAATTAACTCAAATTAGTAATCGTTATGGATTATATGATTACCTCGACGAAATTAATGACAAGACTCAACACTATTTGGCAATTTTTGATATCGATGACTTTAAGGCTGTAAATGATACTTATGGGCATGTTTGCGGTGACTATATATTAAAAGAAATAGCTAAGATTTCTAGTGAGAACTTAAATGATTATTTTGTCGGAAGATATGGTGGCGAAGAATTTATCATTGTGACTAATCCTACAAGCAAAAAAGAATGCATACAAAGACTAGAAGAATTAAGAAAGATTATTGAAAAATTTGAGTTCAAGTTCGAAGATAAAACCATTAAAGTTACAATTACTATAGGCGTAGCGGAGTATTCAAAGCAAATGAAAACTGAAGATTGGTTAGAAGTTGCTGATAAAAAATTATACAAAGGTAAAGCCTCTGGTAAAAATCAAACGGTATATTAATAAAATGATGTCGCTAGGTTACAAAGCGACATTTTTTAAAAAAACCCTATTTTTTACAATAGGGATTTTTTTCATTTTGGTACTCTGTACGGGATTCGAACCCGTGAATGACGCCTTGAGAGGGCGTTGAGTTAAGCCGCTTCTCCAACAGAGCAAGTGGGTATATTATAACGACATACCCAATAAAATTAAAGTGTTTTCACAATTAAGTTGATTCTTGAATCGATTTCATCTTTTCCTAAAATTTTCATAATTGCAAATAAATTAGGAGATACTTTTCTAAGAGACATAGAGATTCTAATAAGTTCGCAAGCATCATTTACGTTGCCTACATAAGCTTCTGGATTCTCTTTATATTTTTTATTATCCGTGCAGAAGTTGAATTTTTCTGCAATTTCTTTAACGTGTTGGAACCAATTATTTTCATCAAGTTCTAAAGCGTATCCTGATTCTTTATATGCATTTAAGAAGTTTTTAATTGTTTCTTTTGAGATTCTTTCATTCCGTTCTAATGTGGTGTTATTTAAATCTTCTTCAAAAACTTTATGGTCGAAGAACTTAATAATAGGATAGATGTCAGAATATTTTGTGTAATCCTTACGTGGATTTTTCTTTTCTCTTTCGATGTTCATAATTTCTTTGAATCTATCATAGTCTGCTTCGATAAAATTCTTTAAATTTTCATCATAAATTTTTGCATAAGTATATGCTTTCTCGCTTATTTCATCCTTATTCATCTTACTTAAGATTTCTTTAGCATAGAAATTAAGTTTGTCATTATCAAATAAAGCACCATCTAAGCTCATTTTCTTGAATGAAAGTTTAAAATGAGAAATATCATAGTCTTTTGATTGAACAAGGAAATCTTCATAGTTGGAGTTGGCAATAGTCATTAAATAAATAAGAATTGATTTTGGTTCATATCCTTCTTTAAGGAAATAATCAACGCTAGCTTCAGGATCTTTTCTTTTTGAAAGTTTACGTCTTGTTCCGTTATCCATTTTCATAATAACTGGAAGATGGGCGTATTTTGGAGCTTTGAATCCTAGTGCTTTAAACATTTCAAGGTGAATTGGAAGTGAAGGAAGCCATTCTTCTCCACGAGTGACAACGTTTGTGTGCATAAAGTGATCGTCTACAACGTGAGCAAAGTGATATGTTGGAAGTCCATCTTTTTTATAAATAACAATATCTTGATCGTTTTGAGTTAATTCAAGGTCCCCTCTAATTTCGTCATGACATTTGATCTTGTTATTATGGTCGCCAGTCGAATTAAATCTAATGACAAAAGATTTGCCACTTTTAATTAATTCTAGAGCTTCTTCAGGATCTAAATTTTTATATTTAGCATATTTGCCATAAACACCAGTGATTTCTTTATTTTTAGATTGTTCATCCCTTAAGGCGGTAAGTTCGTCCTCAGTCATAAAGCATGGATAAGCTAGGCCTCTTTCAATCATACTTTTAATTACAGTCTCATAAATTTCTTTTCTTTTTGATTGAACGTAAGGACCAAATTCACCTTCATCATATCCACCCATGTAGCCTTCATCTGGAACAATTCCAAATTCTTTAAGTTGTTTTAAAAGAAGCTTATCGCTGCCTTCGATTTCTCTTTTTGTGTCAGTATCTTCTAAACGTGTAAAGAAAACGCCTTCTGAATCATGAGCAATCTTATATGCAATCATAGAAGTGAAAAGAGAACCAGTATGTAAAAAACCTGTAGGAGAAGGAGCGAATCTAGTTACCCTAGCACCTTCTTTAAGATTTCTTTCTGGATATTTGGCTTCTAAATCTTCAATTGTTCCTGTAATGTGAGGAAAAATGTAATCAGCTAAAACTTTTCTTGAATTCATATAAACTCCTTGTTGACATCGAATATGGTATAGTCTATTATTATTAGGCACGCAGGTGTAGTTCAGTGGTAGAACACTACCTTGCCAAGGTAGTTATGCGGGTTCGATTCCCGTCACTTGCTCCATTGAGCAAGTTACGATCCAATAAAACGGGTCGTTTTTTTGTTCTCTTAACCGCAAACCTTGAAAATTATATCACAACACTATGTAGTTTTTTATTTAATTTTACTTTAAAATTAAATACGTTATGGTTTTGAATAAAATTGAACTTCTTAAAAAGAGACATTCTGTAAGAGTTTATAAGGATGAATCTTTTTCAGATGAAATAAAAATTGAAATATCTAGAATTGTTAGAGAGATTAACGAAGAACATAATTTAAATTTCCAAGAATTTTTTGATGAACCTGAAGTTTTTGCTGGAAATAAACCACATTATGGTGCTTTTAAAAATGTTAAAAATTATATTGTATTTGTTGGAAAACCAAGCGATAGAGAAAAAATAGGGTTTTATGGCGAAGAAATAGTCCTTAAATTAGTCGAACTTGGTATCTCTAGTTGTTGGTGCGGATTAACTTTTAAAAAGAGTAAGCTTAACGTCAAATTAAATGATGGAGAAAAAGTTATTATTGTTTTAGCAATTGGATATGCATTAAAGGAAGTTAAAGCACATAAATCTAAAAGTATTGAAGATGTTTTAGAAAAAGGTTCAGTTTTACCTGAAGAATATAAAATTGGAGTTGAAGCGATGCTATTAGCACCAACCGCTATCAATCAACAAAAATTCAAAATAAGATTTGAAAATAATTTACCTATAATAAATTCAAAAGGGATTGGCCCATTTTTAGATGTTGACCTTGGAATTGTTAAATACCATTTTGAATTTGTTACATTAACTAAAACAAATAGAGATTATTGAGGTTTAGATCATGAAAGTTTTAATAATTAATGGAAGCCCTCGTAAAGGCGGAAACTGTTCAATTCTATTAAATGAAGCAATTAAAGTTTTTGAATCGTCTAATGTTGAATATGATTTATTCGAAATTGGATCAGCCGATATTAGAGGATGCATGGCTTGTGGGTATTGTCACACAAACAACAAATGCGTTTTTAATGATTGCGTGAATGAATTAAGCCAAAAATTAACTGACTGTGATGGTTTATTAATTGCTGCACCTGTATATTATGGCAGTGCTAATGGAACTATTATTAGCTTGCTTGATAGATTATTTTATAGCAATAACTCAGATAAAAGGTTTAAAGTAGGTGCTGCATTTGCTGTCGCTAGACGTGGAGGTACCACATCAACTTTTGATGAACTTAATAAATATTTCACAATTTCCCAAATGCCTATTGCTAGCGGCAGATATTGGAATAATGGTTTTGGAGCATCAAAAGGACAAATCGAGGAAGACGAAGAAGGAATTCAAAATGCGCGAATAGTTGCAAAAAACATGGTTTTCCTTATGAAGTCTATTGCTTTAGGAAAAGAAAAGTTTGGTCTTCCCGAAAAAGAAGAAATTAAGTTTACTAATTTCATTAAATAGTAAAAACCCTGCAAAAATCATATATTTTGTTGCGAAAGGAGAGTTTATGAGTACAGTAGTTGAAAAAATGATTAATTTTTTAAATAAATCCCATAGCGAATTTAACGTTTGTTTTAATGCAAAAGAATTGCTTATTGAAAATGGATTTATTGAGTTAAAAGAAGACGAGAATCGGAATATTAAACCTAGTGGCAAATATTTTATAACGAGAAATTCTAATGCTGTTTTAGCTTTTAAAATGCCTGAAAAAGTGGATGAATTAAAGTTTAATATTGCTTCAACACATCTAGATTCTCCTAATTTAAAAATTAAGAATAATCCTGTTTTAATTGAAAATAATTATCAAAAATTAAAAGTTGAAACATATGGTGGTTTAATTAAACATGTTCGGTATGATAAACCCTTATCCATTGCGGGTAGAATTGTTATTAAAGATGGACCTAAACTTATTGAAAAAATAGTTGATGTCGACAAAGACTTATTAATTATTCCTTCAGTTGCTATTCATCAATTTGACTCAAATAACAATTTAAATGTTAACCCTCAAATTGATTTAAACCCAATTATTGGTGTTGGTGATGCAAATGAAAATCAATTTGAAAGCCTTCTTAACGAAATGAGCGAAAGTCGCGAAGTGTGCGCATATGATTTATATGTCTATAATAGAGAACCAGCAAAAGTTGTAGGTTATAAAGGTGATTTTGTATGTGGCGCTAAACTTGATGATACGTCATCATTCTTTTTGTCATTATTAGGCTTGATTGATAGCGAAGAGACACATAGTGTAGAGATGATTGTAGGTTTCGATAATGAAGAAGTAGGATCTTTATCATTAAGCGGAGCAGATAGTGATTTTTTAGAGGTTTCTTTAAAACGAATTGCCTTATCTTTGGGTGCTAATGAAGAAGAACTTTATAAAGCATATAGAAAATCTTTCATTATGAGCGTTGATAATGGCCATGCAGTTCATCCTAATCATCCAGAAGTAAGTGATAACAAGAATATTGTGAAATTAAATGAGGGCATTGTTCTTAAATTTAATGGCAATATGAAATACACAACAGATGCTATGAGTGCTAGTGTTGTAAAGGAAATTGCACAAGCTTCTGATGTTCCTATGCAAATATTTCACAATAGAAGTGATGCTAGAGGAGGTTCAACTTTAGGCAACATTTCGATTGCGCATGCATCAATGTTAACTGCTGATATTGGTTTACCTCAATTAGCAATGCATTCGAATTATGAAACAATGGGCGTAGATGATGTTAATTATATGTATAAATTTTTAAAATATTTCTTTAGCAAAAGAATTGAAATAAAAGAAGGAAGCATTACAATATTCTAGGAGGTAGTTAGTTATGTATAACAAATATGCATATGAAAAGTATCCAGAGGACAAAATTCAACCTGTATTTGATTTTGGTGAAGACTATAGACAATTCTTAACTAAATCAAAAACTGAAAGAACTTTTGCAAAAAACTCTGTAGAACTTGCAAAAAAATACGGTTTTAAAGACATTTCTGAATATAAATCGCTAAAAGCTGGCGATAAAGTTTATTCAGTAAATAGAGGCAAAAACGTTGCTTTATTTATTATCGGAAAAGAACCAATTGAAAAAGGTTTAAACATTTTAGGAGCTCATATTGATTCTCCAAGAATGGATTTAAAACAAAATACTTTATATGAAGCTCAAAATTTTGCTTTATTAGATACCCACTATTATGGTGGAATTAAAAAATATCAATGGGTCACAATTCCACTAGCCTTATATGGCGTTGTTTATAAGAAAGATGGAACAGAAGTTTTAGTTGAAATTGGCGATAAACCTGGCGACCCAGTCTTAGGTATTTCTGATTTATTAATTCACTTATCAGCCGATCAACTTTCAAAAACAGGCGCAAAAGTTATTGAAGGAGAGAACTTAGACTTAACAGCAGGCTCTTTACCTTTAGATAGTGCTGAAAAAGACAAGGTGAAAGCAAATATTTTAAGAATATTAAAAGAAAAATATGATATTGAGGAAGACGATTTCTCAAGTGCAGAAATTGAAGTAGTCCCACAAGGCGAAGCCAAAGATTATGGTTTAGATAGATCTATGATTGCTGGATATGGTCATGACGATAAAGTTTGTGCTTATACATCGTTAAGAGCAATTTTAGAAACAGAGAACCCAGAAAGAACAAGCTGTTGCATGCTTGTTGATAAAGAAGAAGTTGGTTCAATTGGCGCAACTGGTGCTCAATCAAGATTCTTTGAGAATATGATTGCTGAAATCTTAAATCTTAAAGGTGAATATAGTGAATTAGCAGTAAGAAGAGCATTAACAAATTCACGTATGTTATCAAGTGACGTTTCTGCTGGCGTTGATCCATTATATTTAAGCGTTAATGAGCTAAAAAACAGTGCTTATTTAAATAAAGGATTAGTATTCAACAAATATACAGGTTCAAGAGGAAAGAGTGGATGTAACGACGCAAATCCACAATTCATTGCTCACCTAAGAAATATTATGGATGAAGATGGCATTTATTATCAAACAAGTGAACTTGGAAAAGTTGATCAAGGTGGCGGTGGAACAATCGCATATATCCTAGGTAACTTAAATATGGATGTTATTGATGCTGGTATCCCTGTATTAAATATGCATTCACCAATGGAAGTTGTTAGTAAAATAGATGTTTACGAAGCATACCTTGGATACAAAACATTCTTAGTTAAAGCTTAATAGAAATCAAAGAGGTCGACTGAGGCCTCTTTTTTTAAATGAAAAATATGCGTGAAAACACATAGTTATCACAAAAATAGTTGCGCTGCGCAACGTTTTCTCATTTATTAAATTTATTAGGAAAACAAAAAAACAATAACCACGTGCATTAATTTAAACTTTAAAAGCTGCAAAACAATAACCACGTGCATTTATTTAAGCACTAAAGCAACAAAAAAAGTCCACTTTTTAGTGGACATATTAGCAATTTGGTGGGTAGTACAGGGATCGAACCTATGACCTTCTGTACGTCAAACAGATGCTCTCCCAGCTGAGCTAACTACCCAACGCTCAATAATATTATCAAAGAGGCCAAATCATTGCAACATTTTTTTGATAAAAGTTCAAAAAAATCGATTTTCGATAGTTAGTGCAATACCTTCACGAGAAAACATTGAAATTAAGAAAGAATTAATATTTATTCATTGCTAACCCGTTATTAGTTAATTTTTAATAAAAAATTACAAAAAAATGCCACTTTTCCTATTTCAGAAGTTTTCATCTGCACTGATTTTATGAAAATATGACATTTTTGTAAGGTTTTTTAAGACAAATAAATAAAAAATGTGATAAACTATATACATGCCACGGGTAGACATCTTATTTTTAGCGTTTGTTTTAATCGGTTTGGTATGGGGATTTATATCAAATTGGTACAGGCAATTAATCGGAATCATCGTATTTGCGGCTATTTTTGGTGTATTTTACCTATTTTTCCTAGACTATCTCACAAAATTCATTGAATATGATCTAATTAACTACATGGTTGAGCAAGGATTTATTAAACCAATTGAGTTCTATGTGGAAAGTCTAGATACAACTTTTAAGATTGAATCGGTTTTAGATGGATTCCTTTTTCTACAAAACATCGATATGGACCCCGAAATGCTTAAAGTTGTATGCGAAGGCGTATGTAAGGCAGCTGTTTTATTTGTCGCTTTCATTGTTATCGGCATTAGCTCAATACTTATTTCTTCACTCCTTTATTGGATCTTATTACGTTGGATTATGCCACGTAATGCAAGAAAAGGTGTTGTAGCTCACTTATTTGGCGGATTATTTGGCGCATTGCTTAATGGAACATATGTCTTATTACTATTAGGATTTACTGGCAATATATTTGGCGCAATTGATGATTCAATTATTGCTGCCTTAAAAGATTCAAGTTCGCAATTATCCATCTTATTTACAGATACACTTGCTATCACAGATAGCGCAACGTTAGTGAAATTTGCACCTTATGTCGAAGCTATTGGTCAAGTTTTCGACCCACTTAACGCAAATTCAATCGCTGTAAGACCAATTTATGAAACTTTAGCTAGCATGGGATTTAGTCCTTTGAATATTGTCTCCGTAGAAGTAATTAACGAAGCTGGAGATAAAGTTAGTGAGCCATTTAGAACAAGTTTCTCTAATTTTATCTCGTCGCTAATGGACGAGGGCATAGGCAAGATAAACGCCCTGCTAGGAAATTAAAGACGGAGGAGGAGAATTATGAAAAGAAGCCGTACTTTGAGAGTCTGGGCTTTAATAGCAATTATTGCTACTATTTTAGCTGCAGTCTTAGAAATCGTTCTCACAGTATTGTCGACTGTTAAAGTTGGCAACATTAGTAGAGCAAGTACTTGGGCACCTGGATGGTTAGATTATCTCTATTCATTACAATGTTTAATCTCAACCAACTTATGGTTTATTGATTCACCAAGTATTCTTTATAGCTCAATCTTTGTTGCTTTCTTAGTACTTACTGTGGCATTCTTTGTCATCTTACTTATCGTTGCAGGTAAGAGACATTGCAAATCAATTAGAGGAGCAGCATTCATTGAATTAATCATTGGATTAGTTTTATGCTATGGCTACGTAGTCTGGTTTACAGGAAACCTTGGCTATGCAAATGGCGATACCTCTAAATTAGTCTGGGTTGGAACCATCAATAAGGCAATTAAAGAAGCAATTGTCTTTAAAGCTGATATCTTATCCAGCATCCTATTCTATGTATTAGTAGTTTTAGGCGCAGTTGTTTTAGTCACTTGGATTGGAACATTTATTGTTGCATTACTTAAGAAATGTGAAAAAGTTGTTGTTGAACCAACACCTGTCGCAGAAGAAAAACAAGAAGAACCAGTCGCAGTTGCAGAACCAAGACAAAAGAAAACAGGTATCTTACTTGTCCGTGCTTATGATAAGCATTACCCAACATCCCGCTTAGTTGAAAAGAGAGATGCAGATTATCCACACGAACCATTACAACAAAAACCATTATCAGCAGATGAAATTCGTGCAATCATGAGAGAAGAACTCGAAAGACAAGAAAACGAAAAGATCATTGCTGAATATAAAGCACAAAAACAAGCTGAAAGAATCGCAGCTGAAGTCGTTAAACAACAAAAAGCAGAGCAAAAAGAGGATTTACCCAAAAGTCAAATAGTTGAACCTCAACCTGCTCCACAACCTCAACCAGCACCTGCTGCTGAAGAAGAAGTTATACCTACACCAATTGTCTTTGCTTCACCAGTAGTTGTTAAAGAAGAGAAAAAACCTGCAAAAAAGGTTGAAAAGAAAGAAGAAAAACCACAAGGTTTATCAGAAGAACAAGTTAAATCAATTATCGCTGACGAAATTAAAGCAGCTTTAAAAGACTTTGTAGTTACAGTTCAAAAGGAAGTTAAAGTTGTTGAAGTTAGAGAAGTTCCTGCTGAAGAACCTGTAGTTGAAGAACCTCAACCAGAGCCAGTTGTTGAACCAGCTCCAGTTAAAGAGGTTGTTGTTGAAGAAGAACCAGCACCAGCACCTGTTGAAGAACCAGTAGTTGAAGAACCTCAACCAGCTCCAGTTGCTAGTGAAGAAGTAGTTGTTACTGAAGTAGTTGAACCAGCAGTTGAACCAGCTCCAGTTGCAGTTGCTAGAATTCCTTTCACAACAAGAATTCTTGAAGCAGATGATGAAATCAAAACTGCATTCAATCACTTAAAATCATTATTAAAATCTTATGGGTTAAATGACCGTGTCTCTAATGGTGGAGATATGTTCAGATTACATAAAGTTACATATGCTAAGATTACAATGGCTGGTAAAGCATTAAAACTTTATATCGCACTTGATCCAAAAGATTATGCAGATACAAAGCTTCCTATTAAAGACGCAAGTAGTAAAGCAATGTATGCTGAAATCCCACTCGTTTTCAAAGTTAAGAGCGGATTATCACTTAGAAGAGCTGAAGATCTTTTAAGAGACTGTATGGATAAACATGGTCTTGAACAAGTCGACAGAATTCAAGAATATGACTGGGTTGCTGATTTAGCAAACACTGTTGTTGAAGATGATGGCTCCGCTGAGGAAGAAGAATAATTTAGGAGGATAATTTATGACTAAAGGTAGGTTATTCGGTAAATTTATAGTCTTCCTTGTCTTCACAGTTATTACTGTTGCTTTATTTGCCTGTTCACATGTTATTTGGAATATTGGATTCTTAAATTTCAATAATGGCAATGGAAACTTAGCTTTATGGCAAGGAACTTATCCAAATGTTGCTGGAATTATTTCAGCATTATACAAACCATTCACAGATGTAATTTTCAAATTATTATTCTCTGCTGAATTCTATTCAAGTTTATTCAGAATGGAATACTGGCAAGGAATTGCTGCTAGTGGTTTCTCATGGTTAAATTACATTACAGTTTTTGCAATGCTTATCATTGTTATTCTCTTCGTAATTGAAACCATTATTCTCATCGTTAGAATTTTCACTCATAGAAAACCATCATTAATCTTTACAATCATTGCTTTCGCAATTCTTGCATTATTAATGATGTATATCGTTGCTCTTGTTCACTTATCACTTTATGGTGAATTAGCAAGTGCAGATATCTTAAACAACAAATTAGATTGGCATAGTGGAGCAGCTTATAAATATCTCTTCACAACCATCATGAGAAATGAAGGCGCCAATTCATACTTAACTTTCGCTAAAGCAGGCGACAATGGCCTACAAATGATGGATGTTGTCGGTGCTTGGGCAATGTTAATTGCTTTCTGGGCATTTATTGTCATCGGATTAATCGCATTCATTATGGGTATGGTCTTATTCTTCAGAGTAACATCATATGTTAGAGCCCATAAATATGACTACATTCTCAAGAGAGAAAATAAAGCCAAAGCAAAATATTATAAGAATAATAAATATGCAAGAGATGCAAAGAATGATCCATTCGCATCACTTCCAAATCCTTATGAACAACAAGGCGCATATCCATATTCTTATCCAAATCAAATCGTCTTACCTCCACAAGGTGGTAATGCTGTCTCAACTGGTAACAACGCACCATTAATTGTTCAATACATTTCTAATGATGGCGTTAGCGGAAATAGACCTGTTAAATCAAGCCAACCAGAATCTGAAATCCTTTACACAAGACAACCTACAATTAATGTTCAAAGCCCATCAGGATCAATCACACGTGAAGATCTCAGACTTACATTAAATGATGTCTTAAATGAATTCAGAAAAGAATTAAATCGTGAACCTCAACCTGCTCAACCTGAAAAACCAGAAGGTGATGAAGTCGAATATGAAGTCTTAACTTATGAAGATTTAGACGAATTAATCGAAAAAGCAGTTAGAGAAAGATCACCTAAAGAAGAACCAGCAAGACCTTTAACAGCTGAAGATGTTAGAGCTATTGTTAATGAAGAGTTCGAAAAGAATAAAGAAGAAAAAGAAGCTGAAGAAGTTAAAGCTGAAGAAGAAAAACCAGCTCCAGCAAAACTTGAAGAAGCTGTTACTGTAGCTCCTGTTGAAGAAGCTAAACCTGAACCAAAACCACAACTTCCACCAATCGTCGTTTCAATTCCTACAAAGATTGAAGAAGAAGAGGAAGAAGAAGTTGTTGAAGAAGAACCAGTTCAAGAAGAGAGAATTTCTGAAGAAGAATTAAGAAATTTAATCAAAGAACAACTCGTTGAAGCTTTAAAAGACATTAAAGTCGAAGAACAAGTCAACGAAGTCCATGAGGTTAAAGAAGTAAAAGTTGCTCCTCAACCAAAACCAGAGCCTAAAGCAGAAGTTAAGCCAGAACCAAAACCTGAGCCAAAACCAGAACCAAAGCCTGAAGTTAAAGAGGAAGTAAAACCTGAACCAAAAGAAGAAAAACCTCAACCAGCACCTGCTCCAGCTCCAGCTAAAGTAGTTACTGTCAAAAAACCTGCTCCTGTAGTTGCAAAACCAAAAGAAGAAAGAGGAAAAGAAAGCGAACTTGAAAAAGTTGAAGCTGAAAAGAAATCTTTCTCTGAAAGAATTGTAGAAGCTGATAACGAACTTAAAGGCGCATACAATAGCATTAAGAACTTACTTGTCAGCTATGGCTTAAAGAGCAGAATCTCCAACGGTGGTGATACATTCAAGTGGGGCAAAACAACACTTGCTAAGATTACTGTTGGTGGTACACACTTAAAGATTTATTTAGCAATCGATCCAAAACAATTTGTTAATACCGCTATCCCGGTTGGTGATGTTAGCGCAAAGAACGCTTATAAAGATATCCCAGCAGTCTTCAGAGTTAAATCAGATCTCTCAATTAGAAGAGCACGTGATTTAGTAACTGATATGGCTAGAGAAAAAGGCATTGCTCAAACTGAAGAAGGAAATGTCGATTTCGTTAAAGAAATCAAAAAGAGTCTTAAATAATAGTCTCTTATAAGAAATTGTTCTAACTTAAAAGCTATCATGTTTCATGGTAGCTTTTTTGGCTTATATAGACAAAAAGAATTGAGATTTGCAGGGTTTTTGCTCTCCAAATCTCTTTTTCTTTCTTAATTTTACTGCTCTATTTGACATATATTTTGCATTTATTTAGACTCATTTTTGCTCATGAATTTTGACATTATTTTTCTGATATTTTTTAGGGACAAAACATATATCTTCCTCCTATAATGGTATAATAATGTGCGTTAAGGAATTTATTATGAAAAGAGAAAATTATGAAATCGGAATCATTGAAATGATTTGTGGCCCAATGTTTGCTGGGAAGAGTGAAGAATTACTTAGACGCATCAATAGATTAATTTATGCCAAAAAGAAATTTTTAGTTTTTAAACCAAAAATCGATAATCGATATAGCGAAACTGAAGTTGTGTCTCATAATAAAAAATCATATAAAGCTATAGCTATTGAAAAAGGCTCACAAATCTTAGATTACTATAAAGACGGAATAGATGCAGTTTGCATTGATGAAGTGCAATTTTTTGATGATTCAATTGTTGAAGTTTGTGATTATTTAGCAAATCTAGGTGTTAGAGTAATTTGCGCAGGGCTTGATTGCGATTTCAAAAATGATCCCTTTCCAATTAGTGCAAAATTAATTGCAAAAGCTGAGGATGTAACTAAACTTACAGCAATTTGCGCTGTTTGTGGGCGTGAAGCAACAAAAACACAAAGATTGATAAACGGAGAACCTGCCTCAATTAATGACCCTGTTGTTTTAGTTGGGGCAAGCGAAGCTTATGAACCTCGATGCAGACGCTGCCATGTTGTAAAACGCTAATCATTCCACTATAATTATTATTATATATGTCGCCGTGTGATATAAATTTTCATATTTTAGTAGAAGATACAAGTATTTCAATCTTAGGACTACCAGTCTACGCTGCCTGGATAATTATAGGTGTTTGTCTATTGTTGACAGCTATTTTTAATGCTTCTGAAACAGCTTTTAGCGCTTCAAATAAATACTTATTTAAAGTTAGAGCTGAAGAAGGCCACTTTGTCGATAAAGTGATTTATCATTTCACTAATAAATTCGAAAACACACTCATTACCATCCTTATTTCAAATAACGTAATGAATACAATTTCCGCTTTTATTAGTGCAATGGTATTTTTCTTTATTTGCCAGCAATATGGCTTACCTGATGGAGTTGATGCAATTCTTTCAACAGTCTTAATGGGTGTCATCATCTATGTTTTTGGCGACACAATTCCAAAAATTATCGCAAAGCATTTCCCAAATAGATTGTGCTACATCTTGGTTTATCCAGTTTCAATTTTCTATATTTTATTTTTCCCAATCTCCTTAATTTTTAAAGGCATTCTCTTTATTGTTCATAAAATATTTAAACTTGATGAGAAAAATCTATTCACAAAAGATGATTTTTTGGTGCAAGTAGATGAGGCTGTTGTCGAAGAAGACGTCAAAGAAAAAGAGGAAGATCAAGAAGAATTATTTGAGCCAAATGAAGTTAGAATTATGAAAAAAGCCTTCAGATTCGACACTATTTTAGTAAATGACGTCTTAACTAAAAGAGAAAATATGTACGCATTAAGCGTAGATGAACTTAATTATCAAAGAATAAATGAAGTAATTAGTGAAGTCAGTTATTCTAGAATTCCAATCTATGAGGACACGCTAGATAACATCATCGGCATTTTAGTTGTTAAGAATTATTTTAAAGAATATATGTTTGATCCTCATGTTGATATAAGAGGAACTTTAATCGATCCAATCTTTATTAATAAAGAAGAGAAAGTTGATGATATTTTCAATGACCTTAACGCTGAAAAAACTCACATTGCTATTGTTAAAGAAAATGATAAAGTAATTGGTCTAGTAACAATGGAAGACATTTTAGAAGAACTTGTCGGTTCAATTGACGAAGATAAAGATAATAGTGAGGAAGAAATAAATGGATAGGATAATGTTAACTGTTATTTATTCTTCGGTACTATTAATTTTAGTTGCTTTAAGCATGGCCTGTTCAATTGGAGACATGGCTTTTGGAAGTGTTAATACCCAAAGATTAAAAAAAGAAGCAGATTCAACTCATTCAAAATCTAAGATTCGAGCATATAAATTAAGTCAAAATTATGACCGCACGATTTCGACTTTAGTTTTCTTAAACGATATTACCAATGTTGGAATTGATACTTTAGCCACTCTTTTAGGTATTAATATTGCTTTCCTTATTTTTGGAGAAAGCTATCCTCAAATTGAAGCTGCTCAAGACACGTGGTCTTTAATTTTATCTTTTACTTTCCTAGTAATTAAGATTACATTTGGTGAAATTATCGCTAAATCAATCGGTAGACTTAAAAATTATTTCATTGTTGAACTATATTCAATGCCTTTAGGAATTCTTTCTTATGCACTCCTACCTTTCACAATTGTTGGCACAGGTTTAGGAAAAGCGATTATTTACCCATTCCAAAAGCATTTTAGTGATATAGGCATTAGCGAAGATGAACTACATGAGATGGTTGACGAGATTGAAGAAGAAGGTCAAATTGATGAAGATAAAGCCGAAATTTTACATGGAGCTATAGATTATGCTGAAACGGAAGCTTATGAAATTATGACTCCTAGAGTTGACGTTTATGCAATTGACATTAATGACGATATTGAAGAAATAATGCACGATGAAAGAACTTATGAACACACAAGAATCCCAGTTTATGAAGATAGCATTGATAACATTATTGGTTTTGTTCAATTAAGCGTTTTAATTAAAGAATTTTTAGAAAATAAAGAAGAAACAAATATAAAAGCAATTTTACGTGAGCCTTTATTCCTTCCTAGATCAACCGAAATTAATGACATTCTTAAAAAATTTAAGAGAACCCGTCAGCATTTTGCTGTCGTTTTAGATGAATATGGTGGCGTTGAAGGCGTCCTTACAATGGAAGATATTCTTGAAGAAATTGTTGGAGAAATTTGGGATGAAACAGATGACAAGGAAACCATTTATCAAAAGAGAAAAGATGGGAAATATATTGTTGATGGAATGATGAGACTAGAAGATTTTTGCGACCTATTTGAGATTAATTACGATGAACTTGAAACCGAATATAATACCATCGCTGGATACTGCATTGAACTATTAGACAATAACTTTGCAAAAAGAAATCAAATAATTAAATTTGGAAATCTAGATATGAAAGTTTTAGCAATTGATGAAAAGCATACAATTGAAAAACTTTTAATCACCGTTCATAAAAACGAAGAAGAATAATTACGAAAAATAAAAAGGCTCTCTAGCCTTTTTTATTAATCTTATTTATATATAGGGAATGAATTTTTAAAGCTAACTCCTGCAAGGTTGTTTCAGAGGTATTTTCTATCACGAAGTCAACTTGAGAGAAATAGCGTTCTCCAAAGTGCGATCTATCTAATTGAATGCGTGCTTCGACATCTTCAATTTTATCACCTCTATTAATCATGCGTGATTTCCTTAAATCTTCATCGCAGTCAATATAGAAACTGATAATAGAAGGGTCGTTCAATTTTAAAAATTCTTGTAAACCAGTTGGCTCAACAATAAGAACTTTATTGTTATCAATTTCAGCTTTATAGGTACCATAATAATTTTTTCCATAACAAACGGTTTCGATGAATAAATTCTGCTCTTTATATTCTTCGAATTGTTCTTTTGAAATAAAATGATAATCAACGTTATTTATCTCGCCTTTTCTCATCTCTCTAGTTGTAGTAGTGACGAATTTTTTGAAACCAAAAGAAGAGATTAAGATTTTAGCAATCTCAGTTTTACCACTTGCGCTAGGCCCTATTAAGATAATCATGTTGTAATTTTACTCTTTTTTTCCTATATAAAGGTAAAAAAGAGCCAAAGATATTAAGATAGCATTAAGAATTATTAAAAATGCAACTTTTTTTAACCAAAATTGATTTTTTAGCAAATTAGCCACCTTCTATATAGTGAAGGGGGATAAGGCCACCCTTTAGAAAGGAGCTAAAAAAATGATTAAAGGTTTAATATTAGGTACCACTGTTGGATTAAGCACGCTTTTAGGATTAAGACCTCACGCAATTAAAGACACAACACAAATAGGCTACGATGCTGTTGAAAATTTTAAAGAAGTCATCAAATTACCAGAAGAACATGGATTTAACTTTTCGATTGAAATTTTAGAGTTTAAACTCGACATGAAGCAGGCGGATTGGCAAAGCGGCATTTTAAAATCAAAATATAAAGTTTTACTAACACAAGTATATTTATTTGGCTCCGTTGATTTCTATAGGGTTAAAAATGATGAAAGCTTAGAACTTATTGGTCAAATTAATCTTGTTCCTTTTGCTGGTGCATTAAATGTTGATGCTGAATTTTCAATTGATATTAGTAATTTTGAAGCGACAAATAGGATCAAATGCACGTATGGAATAGGAAATGATGGTTCTTTTAATAACTCATTCTATTTTAATTTAGATAAAACAATCGATTACCCCCTTCAAAGAGGAGAAAATATCATAAATACAGCTGCTTATTTCTTTTATACCAATAAAGGCAGTTTAGTAACCGATATTTCAGGAATTTATCAACATAGGCAACTAATTTATTTAGAAGGGAATTTTGAGAATAATGAACTTTATTTAGGTCCAACGAATTTTTTCCAATATAAGCACTTGCCAACAATTTACTCAGGAAACTTTGATGATAATGGTTACAAAAGTGATAGTGCGACTGTCTATGTTAAAGATAAAACAAATACACTAATTGAATTATCTGAAGATTTTAAGTACGAAGAAAATCAATATTTTGGAAGAAAGTTATATTTAGAAAATGATAGCAAAAATATTAAGTCTTATTGTGAAACTGGGAATCGTAGTTATGTAAGCTATAGAACTTTTGAAAGTCACTTAAAGAAACCAAAAGAGAATAGTCATTATTTTAATGCCGTAAATTTCGGATTTGGGATAACCAATAACATTCTTGAAGAAAATAATTATATTTTGCCTTGTCGCTTTGAGGTGCACATTTATGGAAAGGCAAATCTTCAAGCACATTATGATTTTAATGTTAAATTTGACCCTGCTTTTATTTCACCATATAAAGTCAAAGAGAATCTAGGCATAAAAGATTGGCAAGAAGAAATGGAGGAAATAGAAATATGAGTAGGCTTATTTTAGCAACACTTTTATGTTCTATTTTTACGATTATTGGACAAAATAGAGTAGAAGCTAAGAGTCCTCAAATGGATGTCATAATTGAAGAGGACGATGCTTTAAATAAGTCTTATTTTGATTGCGAGGATTTAATAATTAAAGACCTATCAATTGATATGAGAAAGAATTATAAAAGTTATTCTGAAATGCTTACTTTTAAGATGCTTATAGAGAAACATTCAACTAATTTGAATTATGCGTTGCGTTTATTAATGTACTCAAAAAATCAATGGTTCAATATGTTTTATTTTGATGGAACTGAAGAAAGAAATATCATAAAAATTGATAATGATTTATATGAATGCACAATAGGAAATTATTTAGGAAACACTGATGATCTTTTCAAAATAAAAGTCGTTTTTGAAAAAAATAGTCGAGATTTGCAGACTTTTTCAAGAGAATTTAAGTGCGATAAACTAAAACCAAAGACTTTTAAAGCTGGTAAAAATACATTTTATACAGGTTTTAAAATTTTAAATAATATATGTTATCAAGATGAAGAGTGTATCGAAATAACAGCTAATAATTTACACGATAATATTTTTGAAGTTAATAGTCCTGGCATTTTTACTGTATCTGATTTGAAAGTGACAACAAGTTCTATTGGCAATATAAATAATCCATTTTTTGGCTCATTTAGTTTTGAAGACGAAGAAGGATTATGTGAAGCGGATACTGAAAATATAGATGGAATAGCGCATCTAAGCATACATGGAGTTTCAACTAACATCTCTAATCAATTAGAAATTGTTTTTGATAAGAACTTTTACATAAATCCACAAAGTTTGGAGACAAGAACTGATGTGCTTAAAAATGGATGGATGTTATCAAGAAAAGCGTATGTTTTTAATGAAATGTATCTTGCAAATTACGATTTAATCAAATGCTCATTAGAACTAAAAGGATTATCTGAGCACGAGTTAGAAGGGACGTTTCCGTTTTATCTATGTTTTAACGAATCAAATATTAAAAATCTTATGAAAGTTGAAGGTAAGGAAACTAGATTAAAACGGGATATGCCAATGGAGGTAGTACTTATATGACAAATGTTGCATTGATTTTATTTAGTAGTTTCTTTATTTCAGCAACCGCTACAACTGTGGTCTATTCAAGCGAATCAATGTTTATCAAAAGAACTTTTGAGGAGATGCCACTTACAGTTATAGAAAATTCAGTATTTCATGTTAGTGAAGTCTATACCTATGAGAATTATTTCTCAGTTGATCTATTAAAAGCAAATGTTAACGAATATCTAAAAAAATCACTTGAAGGAAAAGTTGATAAATACCAAATTAGCTTCAATTTCTACAAATACGATCAATCTGGAGAGGAGGTAATTGATTTATCTCCATGTCCGAAAAATGTAGACATACATTTTAAGGCAACATACCGTGCGTTTTTATCATTAAGTTTATATAGGAGTTATCAAATAGAAGAGTATGAATGAGAAATTAATAGAACAAATTGAGAATAGTTTTTTAAAGGACATTCTTTTAAACAGCAATGTTACAGACATTTCCTATAATGGGAAAGATATATATTATAAGGATAATTTGAAAGGAAGAATTAAAAGCGATATTTCGATTACAAATGATGAAGCTTATTCTTTAATAAGGCAAATAGCAAATGAGACTGAGAAGCTATTTTCTAAAACAGAACCCATTTTAGATGTTACTGTTGGAAAATATAGAATTAACGCAACTCATAGTGGAATTTGCAGAAAAAATAGAGAAGAAGTTCTTAATTTTTCTATTAGAATTGGCTACAACTCTTTAAGAATTAAAAACGATGGTACATTCATTGATAAAAACGCTCTATCGGTTTTAGATATGGCGATAAAGAATCAACAATCAATTGCAATTAGTGGCAAAACTGGTACTGGCAAAACAGAATTTCAGAAATTTTTGCTCTCACGTTTTGAAGAAAACACAAGAGTGATAATAATTGATACTATTAATGAATTAGAAACAGACCACTTTACAAAAAATCTTGATTCGCAAACTTGGATTATTCCAAATCAAAAAGACACAATAAGCGCTGATGAACTTATTAAAAACGCTTTAAGATCAAATCCTGATTGGATAATTGTTGGCGAAAGTAGAGGAAAAGAAATGCTGAGCATTTTAAATAGTGCAATGAGTGGTCACCCAACAATTACGACTTTGCACTCTTTAGATGGACCTTCGACTTACAATAGAATGGCAAGAATGTGCATGATTTCAAACGAATCTTTAGATTTTGAAGATGTTTTAGCTGATATTCATGATCATTTTAAATTTGTTGTTCACATTAAATCTTATTTTGATGAGAAAAAGAAAAAATATGTTAGATATGTAGATAGTTTAGGGACCAACGATTATGGTAAATATTATGAGATTTATAAATACCCTAAAATTTATAACCCACTTCCCGCTAATTTAAGACATTGCTTCGGGATGGAGGAGGCTGAATTTAAAAAATTCAGCAATACGTTTTGTGGGGTCAAAAGATGAAACGGCGATATCTCGTATATATTACAATATCATTACTACTATCCGCATTGAATTTGTACGTGTCAGAAAGTCGGATGTATAGTGGAATACTCCTTGGAATACTACTAATTTTTAGTTTTCTCTTTCTTGATGTAAAAAGAAACAATTTTAAAGAAACGATAAAAAGAACTTATGAAGCTATTAATTTCATAAGCAGTTTCATCATTACGCTAAGTGTAAACGGCTCTTTATTAAACGCATACAAAAGTGCAACAACTAATGTCAGTAAAGAGCTTAAGTCATATATTGATCAATGTGAAAACTTAAGATTAGATGAAAGAATTGAATACCTTTATAAATATTTTAAAGTGCAGATTTACGGGGTTTTTATAAATATTATGAAGCAATATATTTATAACGGTGGGGATGTCATTAAAATTTCACAACTACTTTTAAGGGATTCAAGAAACTTAGAAGATCGCATAAATGAGTATGAAGTACAAATAAAAAGAAAAAGTGTTGAATTCTTTATAAGCTGGGGTTTAACAATAGTTATTCTTGTAGCCATGAACTTGTCATTAGCAAATTTGAATACAAAACCTTCCTCATACGCCTTTTTTGCACCGCTCGTATTTGTGTTCTTTATATTGTTCTTATTGAATTATACGTTAGTAATTTTAAAGATCTATGATGATTCGTTTATAGCAAAGGGGGTGATTGAAAATGATGAAAAAGTTCAAAGAAGAAATACTTTCTTTAAATCTAAATCCAACAACTGAATACATAAAAATCGGAATTATCGAAGTATTGATTCTTTTAGTTGGCATTATAACCTACTTTCTTACTAAATACTTAATTGCAATTATCATAAGTGTGTCTTTAGTTCCAATTGCTTTTGTGGCGTTTATTTATAGATACCAAATATATAAGGAAGATAAAAGAAAACGTTTAGCCTCTGAATTTTTAGAAGTATTTTCATACATCAGAATTTATCTCGTTAATAAAGAAAATGTTTATACTGCAATCCGCAAAGCTGGTGAATATTCCTCAAAGGAAATGTCAAAAGAAATAAATGAGTTTCTCCAGGAAGTTGATAAAGATAAATCTATTGTCCCATTCCTAGATTTTGGAAAAAAGTTTCAAAGCAAAGCAATAGAGGAAGTTATGATCTCGCTTTATCAAATGATTGATGGCGGATTTACTGAAAGCTATTTAAATCAATTTGTAAATATTTTTGAGAATTTAAGAAATCGCATCAACAATGAAGTAATGACTAAACGTTATAAAAATATAGATTCACTAAATCAAATGAGTTTAGTTGGAAGTGGCTATCTCATGTTCGTGATTTTGCTTGTAATCATTACACTTTTAGGAGATTTAACAAATGGGCTCTAAAATCGGATTAATATTATCACTTCCATTTATATTTATTGCTTTTCTCTTTGGAATTGATTTCTTATCAATCCAATTAACATACACATCTTTAGATTCTATTTCAACAACCGTCAGTTTTAAAATTGCCAAAGCCGGAAAGATAACTGAATCTATAGAAAATTATGTAAAAGAGGAAATTAATGCATCAATAGAAGCTGTGTATCAGGACCATTCATACCAAAAAGGTAGCACTTATGAGTATTATCTCATTAAGGAATACCAGCCATTGATTATGAATCAAGAACCTCTACAGCTGCAAATTAAAAGATACGCAGTAATTGAGATGTATAACTAAAGGAGGTGATTAAAATGGTTTAAAACGCGTTAAAAAACTTGCAGAATTCAGACAAAATTTAAAAATGATATTAGAGAAAGGAGAAAATTTATGTCAGAAATTAAAGGTCAATTATTAGGAGTTATTTTAGTCGTCGCTGTTTTTGGAGCCGTAGCAGGAGTCCTTGTTTCAGCGTTTAATAAAGCAGCATCAAACACATATGATAAAGTTTCAACAGATGCCGCAATTACACCAACCAATCCAGTTAAAGCTGCTGGACCTGGCTCATTAACATTTTAGTTAAGAAACAAAACTTAATTTGATATAATACTCCTAGATTTTTTAGGAGACTATTATGACAAGAGAAGAAGAATTAATTAAATTAATGCAAGAAAAATTAAGAATCGATGTTATCGATAGAAATAAACCTATCGCTGAATATGGTATTGATTCACTCGATGTTGTTGAATTCTTACTTGATTTAGAGGATAAATATGGCGTTTCATTTGAAGCTGATGAAACTAAAGACATCAAAACAGCTGGTGAAATGATTGATTTAATCCTTAATAAAATTCATTAATTCTAAAAACTAGACTTTTGATCTCTCATTCTATTGAATGAGAGATTTTTATTAACATTTCATTAAGAAAAATAGTTACCGCTTTTGTAATTAAATTATATAAGTTTATTATATAAATAGTTCTCTAGAACTCGTTTTATTATGCTATTTAACAGGTATATTAGGAAATATTTCTTCAAGTACTTTTATCTCTTAATCATTGGGATAATTGCTCTTTTGGCTGTCGACTATTTCCAACTTGTTATACCTGAATCACTAGGCAAAATTATTGACATGTTTGATAACGGAAGCGTAGCAGGAAATGAAGAGGAGATCATTAAAATAGTGGTTAACGTATTAATTGTTGCCGTTATTTTGTTTGTTGGAAGAATTACTTTCCGATTAACTTTATCAAGAAATTCAACAAATATTGAAGCTGGATTGAGAAGAGAAATGTTCATTAAAGCTGAAAAAATGTCTAGTGAATATTATCACAAGACAAAAGTAGGCAATATTATGAACTGGTTCAGCACAGATATAGAAACTGTCGAAGAATTTTTACGACGGGGAATTATTATGGCAATTGATGCTATTTTCCTTGGCGTCCTTGCTCTTTATAAAATGTTTACCTTGAATCGGTTTGTAGCATTAATCACTCTTTTGCCTTTAGGATTAATCATTGTTTGGGGTGCAATTGTTGAAAATGTAATGGATAAAAAATGGAACGAAAGACAACAAGCGGTGGACCAACTATATTATTTTTCGCAAGAATCATTTACGGGAATTAGAGTTATTAAAGCGTTTGTAAAAGAAACACAACAAATTCATGAATTTGCTAAAGTCGCAAAAAAGAACGCTGATGTGAACGTTAATTTTACAAGAATTAGCGTAGTTTTAGATGTTGTAATTGAAGTAATTATTAGTTTAATTATCACCTTAATTTTAGGAATTGGGACATTTTTAGTAATAAATACTTTTGCTGAGACTCCTTTTGAATTTGCAAATAGACAAATAAGCATGAGTCCAGGTGAATTAACAACTTTTGTTGGTTATTTTTCTACCCTTGTTTGGCCGATGATGGCTTTAGGTCAAATTTTCTCTTTCTATAGTAGAGCTAGAGCAAGCATGAAAAGAATATCTAATTTCTTAAATGAAAATGTCGAGATACATGATGATGAAGATGCAGTTAATTTAGTTAACGCTTCAGGAAAAATTGAATTTAGAGATTTATCGTTTGCCTATGAAAGTGCAAAAGAACAAACACTTAAGCATATTAATTTAACAATTAACCCAGGAGAAATTATTGGTATTGTCGGAAGAATTGGATGTGGAAAAACAACTTTAGTTTCATTACTTCTAAGATTTTATAACATTAAAGAAGGCAGTTTATTCATAGATGGAAAAGACATCATGAAAATTAAACTTGATGATTTAAGAAAGAATGTTTCTATGGCAAATCAAGATACTTTCCTTTTTAGTGATGAAATCCAAAATAACATTTCTTTTGGCAATAAATTTGATATGGAAAAGATTAAAGAAGCGGCTGATTTTGCTGATATAACAAAAGATATTGATACTTTTGCAGATGGATTTGAAACAGTAAGCGGTGAAAGAGGTGTCACTTTAAGCGGGGGCCAAAAACAAAGAATTTCAATTGCTCGTGCTTATTATAGAGATGCTCCAATTATGATTTTAGATGATAGCGTAAGCGCTGTTGATACTAAAACAAGTGAGGCAATCTTAGCTAATATAAAAACAAAAAGAGCAGGGAAAACAACGATTATTATTTCTAGTAGAGTTTCTACAGTTGCGGACTTAGATAAAATCATTCTTTTAGATGATGGGGAAGTTAAAGGATTTGATTCTCCTCAAAATCTTTTAAAGAATAACGAATTATATAGAAAGATGGTTGAATTACAACGCTTGGAGGACGAGGTCAATGGCTAATAATATTGAAAAAGATATTAACAAGCTTAAAGGCGATTCAAAAATTCCTCTAAGGATTTTGCTTGTTAGAGTTTGGAAATATATAAAAGTTGAGTGGAGAGCCTTCTTAGTTGCTTTTATATTGGTTGGATTAGCGGTTTTTGCTTCAGTTGTTTTGCCTATTTTACAAGGCGAAGTTGTCAATAATCTTAAAGGGGATAATCCAGTTGGTACTGTTAACATAATAATTAATATATTAATAGGATATGTAGCACTCACAATTATTAACGGTGTCTTCACTTATTTTGAAAATATGTCGCTCCAAAAAGCTGGTCAAAGAATTATTTATCGATTAAGAAATGAAGTTTTTGAGCATATCGAAAACATGTCCTTAAATCAAATTAACGAGATGCCTGTTGGAAGTTTAGTTACTCGAGTTGCAACATATACAACAAATATGAGTGACTTATTTACAAATGTTCTTGTGAACTTTGTTAAGAATTTCTTAATGATTTTTGGCATTCTCATTGCTTTATATATCATTAATGTAAATATAGCAGTTGTAGTTACAGGGGTCGCAATAATCGTTTTCCTTATGTGTTATTTCTTTAGTAAAGAACTTAAGAAAACATTTAAGAAAGAGCATGGCTTATATTCTGATGTGCACACTTATTTAAATGAAAATTTAAGCGGCATGCAAATTATCCAAAATTTCGGTCAACAACAAAGAAAATTGGAAGATTTCGACAAAATAAACACGAATTTAAGAAAAACAAGATATAGAATTGTTATCTTATTTGCGTTGAATAGACCAGCAATTAATTTATTTTATTATTGTACTTTAGCTTTAATTTTCTTCTTTGTTACAAAAGACTGGTTAAAAGCGGGTGAAGTAGTTTCTGTTTATGTTTTATTTAGCCATTTCTTTAGGCCAATTGAAACAATCGCAGATCAACTTAACAATTTCCAAAGAGCCATTACATCAAGCGAGAGACTATTTAACTTATTAGACGTTAAACCTGAACAATTAAATATTGATAAGCCATTTAGACCAGAGAAATTCGAAGGAAGAATTGAATTTAAACATGTTTGGTTTGCTTATAAAGGCGAAGACTGGATTTTAAAAGATGTATCTTTTGTTGTTGAACCAAAACAAACTATTGCTTTAGTTGGAGCTACAGGAAGTGGGAAAACTACTATTCTTAGCTTAATTGTTAGAAATTATGATGTTCAAAAAGGTGAAGTTTTAATTGATGGGATGAATGTTAAAGACATAGACATTGAATATTTAAGACGTGGAATTGGACAAATGCTTCAAGATGTTTTCCTTTTTACAGGAACGATTAAAAATAATGTTTCTTTATTTGATCAAAATATAAGTGATGAAGAAATTGTAGGCGCTTTGAAATATGTTGATGCCTATGACTTTGTATCTAAAAAAGAAGAAGGAATTAATTACGAGATTAGAGAAGGTGGAGTGAATTTGTCTCAAGGGCAAAAACAATTGATTTCTTTTGCTCGTACAATCCTTAGCAAACCTCAAATTTTGATTCTTGATGAGGCAACAGCAAATATTGATACTGAAACTGAAATCACTATTCAAAATTCATTACAAAAAATGAAGTCAATCGGCACAATGATCGTAGTAGCACATAGATTATCTACTATTCAACATTCAGATCAGATTCTTGTTTTAAATAAAGGTGAAATCATTGAACGTGGGAATCATCAAGAATTGCTCCATTTGAAAGGATATTACTATAAACTTTACCGTATTCAATTTGATAAGGAGAAGTAAATTTTTACGTGTTTTATAAGTATTATTAGGCAACGAGAAAAAGGCACAAATTTATTAAAAAAATACTTGCTTAAAAATTGTAGTCTATGATAAGATTATATGGCTTGAGAAAAGCAGTGCTAACTTAGCTCAATGGTAGAGCATTCGGCTGTTAACCGAACGGTTGTAGGTTCGAGCCCTATAGTTAGCGCCATGTGGCCTATTGGAGAAGTGGCTTAACTCACATGCCTTTCACGCATGCATTCATGGGTTCGAATCCCGTATAGGTCACCACACTGTAAAATACTCGCTACCAAATCATTGCTCTTTGAGCAAAAGATGAGAAAAAGCGAGTTTTTCTTTTATCTTTTTGCTTCGATTCTAAGTGGGAACTGTGGGAACCGGTCAAATCTCAAGGTAAAACAATACTTAGTATTGATGAAACCGATATAGAACTATACTCGAATACCGTGCGGGGAGACTCGCTACTTTTAGCAGTTAGCACTTTTAGTGCTTGACTCCCTCCCTCCTTCTTTTTAGAATTAAACTGAAAATAGGAGAGTTTGCTTATGAAAAAGTGTATTAAGAGCATTTTGATCATTACTTTATCTTCTTTGCTTTGTGCCTGTAATAATGGTGGAAACACGCCTTCTCCTTCGAATAACAAAGATGATACCCCATATACAAAAGTTACACTTACTGAAGAAGGCGCAAGAAGAATTAACGCAGCTAGCGAAAGACAAAACCGCGTTAGAAATGAACTACGAAAGTATTCCAATTGGTTGATGCCAAAGTATTTATCTTTGGAATCAAAAGCAGCTGTCAATCCTGGCGATGAAGTTGATGAAGATATGAATTTTGAGATTTATCCAAGTGATTTTGACAACTTAAACAAGATGTTTCTTATCGGAAGAACCAAGCCGTCTTCTTCCGAGGCAAAAGGTTCTACCAATCTCATTAACATCACGACAAATATTCCTGATGAAGAAATTAGCGACTATAGTCTCAATGGCCAAATCTCTTATTTAGATGGAGCAGGTGATATTAACCACGATAGAATCGAATATGATAGCATTCCTTATCAAAAAGAAACTGAGTTAACAATGACATATACCTATATTAAAAAAGGTACAGCTGCTGATACAAGCCCATATTCATGTCAACCATCATTCCATATTACAAAAGTTGATAATGATGCTCCAGAAATTATAGATAATAATTTGGTGTTTGAAGCAAGTTATACAAAATCTATTACTGATTTAAAAACATATTTAATTAAAGAAATCGGTAAAAAATTTGAAATTAAGGATGAAAAATTAACAAAAACAGTTTCTATTAGTCTTACTGATGAGACATTTGAAACATTAAAGACAGAAAGTATCACTGCTGCAAAAGCAGATACTGAAAATCATGCATTTACTTCTATTGATATCCCATTCATTGTTTCTACAGAGAACGCTTCTACTGAAGTATTACATGCTCAATTAAATCTAGTTGATGATGTCTTACCGGAAGTTTGGAAAAATAATGAAACCGTTACTGAAGTAATCTTGAATGGTGGAAAATATAATAAATTACCACATAAAGACACTATCAAAGCTGGTATTAATAGTTTAATGAGTACTAATGGATATGAAGTAATAGATGAAATTAATGGTTTATCTGAAATAGATTTTGAAGTTGTGATGCCTGAACTTACAGATCAGGATTTACAAGAGAATAAGGATAAAGCAGCAACTTTAAAATTCTCATTCTCCAAAAATTATGAAAATATTGAATATATTGATTCAACAACACAATTTAGATTTAGACCTAGATCAATGGTATCAGAATATTCTAATGACCCTAAACCATTAACAACACATTGTGTTAAATTTAATAGTGTTAGTACTGGATATTATATTTTTGACTATAATAATACTGAAGGTGTATTTTTAGATTATTCTTGTTTTAGTCTTAATACTACTAATGGATTACTTGTGTATGAAGATCTATTACTAAACGAAGAATCTAGTGCGTTCCATGAAAGAATGCCCCTTGATCATGTAGTAAGAAATCAAGTTTTACTTTGGAGTGGATCTCATCTTTCAATTATTATTAATTCATCAACTATATTTAAACAATGGAGTAAACTTAATCTTAATGGCTTTAGAGATGTTGAAATAGATGCAATCTATATTAATATTAATAATTTTGAAGATAAATCTGAGGCAGATACTATTTTTGAAAATACACCACCAATAATATCTGCTGATAAAATATATTTATCATCTGAGTCATATGATACCGATAATTGGTGTTATTCTGTTGGTAGTGAATATACTACATGCTTTGGATTTAGAATTTTAAATAATACACTAAATAATATTCATTATGGATATAGTGTTGATCAATTTAAACAGGCGTGCAATATTAATTATTAAAAAAGCTTTCCAACAACATGAGATGGGATTTATGTGGTTTCTGAATAAAAATCACATTTCATAAATCCAACATTTGTTGGGGTCAACAAACCAAACAAATTAGGTTAGAGGAGTCAAATTCCTCTAGTCTTTTTGGTTTCTGTTAATATAAAGGACTCTTTTTCTCATTCTTTCAAACTTTGGTAAAAGAGCATGAATGATATACCAGTCGATGAACTTAGAAAGATAAAAAAATCCGTTATTTATCGAACTAAAAGAATTGAGACAAAAATTGTCTAGCGAAAAGAAAGTTCCTCCATTCGTTATTGCTAGTGATAGAATGCTTGTGGCTGTAGTTTTAGCTAAGCCAAAAACAAAGGACGAATTACTGGCTTGTTATGGATTTGGAGAAACCAAATATGAACAAATAGGTAAGCAGATATTATCTATTGTAAATGAACATATCAATTTCTAAACTTGAATTAATCCGTATGGGTTTTCAGACTAAAATGTACCCCAAGTCAAGGACAATCCGGTTAATCATTTCTTTTTCTTGACATATTTTTTAGGAACAATAATCTCCCCACCGGATTTTAAATATTTGTAATATTCTATTGGAGTTCTTTTACCTAGTCCCCAAATTGGACGATCATTATTGTAATAATCAAACCATTCGTCAATAACTGTAATAACTTCTTCATCTGTTTCACAAGCGGCTATCTTATCACCAATTTCGTCTTTCATATGGCCAAAGAATGATTCCTGAGGAGCATTGTCCCAGCAGTTTCCTCTTCTAGACATAGAGCGGATTAGATTCATTTCTTCAATGGTATTTATAAATAAACGAGATGTGTAATGACAGCCTTGATCGGAATGGATTAGCGTTTCACTTGTAAGTTCATTACCATGTTTATTTCTTAGTTCATCTAATGTTGCTTTTACAAACTCTTCCTTTAATGACAAAGATGTTTGATGAGCAAGCGATTCTTTTGTACAAGCATCCAATATAGGTGAAAGATAAATGAAATGATCTTTAAACGGAATATAAGTTATATCGGTTAATAGTGCTTTTCTTGGACCTAATCCAGTAAAATTTCTATCAAGAATGTTTTTGGCATAATTATTCGTTTTCATTGCTTTAGCCATTCTTCTATATGGGTTAGCTTTTCTAATTGGACATTTTAAATCATATTTTTTCATCAATCGCTTTATTTTCTTAATATTCATATTAATAGGTGGATCAAACCTTAATAAACGCATATGAATCCCGCGCATTCCCTTGTCATAACCACGATATTCATAAGCCTTTTTTACCAAAGAAAAATCATTTAAATCTCTAATTTCTCTTTCTTTGCGAGATTCTTCAGCACCTAACCATCTATAATAACCAGATTTAGAAACACCTGCGGCTTTGCATAAAAAAGGTATGGATAATCTATTGTCGGGATTAGAGTATGTTTCTTTAATTATTTGATAAATGACACTTGGTTTATTAGCTAACATATCCATTATTTCCTTAGTTTGGTTGCATCTGTAATTTTTTTTAAGAATTCTAACTGTTGCTTTAAAAGAACATTCTCTTTAGCAATGTCATCATCTGTCTTAGTTGCGGTTGTTCTTAATAAATCATTCTTTCTAATAAATGACTTTCCAGTTTTACCAAGATGGACTATGGAATCACTTATACCTCTTCCTCTTTCGATAATAGTTGGAGTTAATGGGACACCTAATTCTTTTAGAATTTTGGAAAAAGATTTTCCTTCGAGGTATTTTTGATAATAAGCTTCTTTAAATTCTGCAGTGAAATAAATATTGCTTTTTGTTACGCCTGAAATATATTCACATTCTAATAATGTCATCATTTCATCATAAGGAATTTTCTTTCTTTCCATGTCGTACCCCCTTTGTCCATCATTTGGGATTCAATTCCATTATACTGGTTTTCCTGAAAACAGTTGTCCATATTTGCGGATTTTGACCAAAAGATATGTCCATATTACGGGGTACAGTTTAGACTGTACAGCAGAAAAAGCCACAAAACAGCGAAAAACGTATCAAAAAGTCGATTAAAAGTGCAGAAATATTGATAGGGAGAACGTATTCAGATTATAAAGAATATATTAAAGAAAACCCTAATAAA
>Ga0256404_1003573_pt1 | contig 31270 bp, 35 predicted proteins | sample RumenRJG_01DNA_FD_185990 | JGI IMG/M metagenome (GOLD analysis project Ga0256404, IMG submission 185990) | Bovine rumen microbial communities from Lethbridge, Alberta, Canada - RJG_01 | ecosystem: Host-associated > Mammals > Digestive system > Stomach > Rumen | place: Canada: Alberta | collected...
TATTTTAGAAGCATATTCTAAACTATCACGATATGTTTCATATTGTCTCTTTTCATGAGAAGACTGTACATTTCTTATCAAAGGAATAGATAACCCAGTAATAATACCTAAAATAACAATTGTTACTAATAACTCTACTAAAGTAAATCCAAAATTCTTTTTATTCATCATAGCAACTCCTATTCTATAAAAATATTACCACACAATTCAAATAAATGCAAAAAATAATCAAAAAAAAAGTTGCTTATAAGCAACTAAAATCATTATTATTTTACATATAGAAATAAATTAAAATTTATCAATATCAATTTTAATATATCTATTATCTTTTAAGGCACTACTAGCTTGAACAAGAGTACGAATAGCATTTGCAACCCGACCATCATGTCCGATAACACGCCCCATATCATCGTCTAGAACCATTACTTGGATTAACATAACATTTTCTTCATCAGTTGGAAATTCCTTCACACTAACCCCATCTTTATGAAGAACAATTGATTTTACAATCTCTTCTGTTAATTCTACTAAATCCACAATTATTCTCCTTTCTTACTACGAGAATCAGAAAATTTTTGCATGATTCCAACTTTTCTAAATAAACTTCTTACAGTATCAGTAGGAATAGCTCCAGAATTAAGCCATTTTAATGCTACTTCTTCATTAATTTTTACTTCCCCATCATCCAAAGGAGCATAAGTTCCAACTAACTCTAAATATTGACCATCTCTAGGACGACGAGAATCAGTAGCAATAATACGATAAAAAGGTCTTTTCTTCGCACCCATTCTAGTTAATCTTAATTTTACTGCCATAATATCCCTCCATTTCTAAATAACAATGATATTATAATATAACAAAAAAAGCCTGTCAACCTTTTTTTGTTAACAGACACCAATAAAAAAGAATGATTTCAAATAATAAGAAATCTAAATAACATTATCTTCTTTAATATAGTCATCTTTTAAATCTTCAAGCTCTGAATCAGAATCAACAATCTCATCCCAAGGATCTTCCTCTAAATTAGCTTCTATTTTTACTTTAATATCCCCAACTAATTCTATTCCTAACTCTTTTTCAATTGTATAAGAAATACTATCACCTATAATTTCCGCATGAATACAATTAGGCTGTTTCAAACTCCTTACTATTATACTTTCCCCTTCCACATCTTCCACATCTCTCATATGAACAATTTCACGATATTCTTTTTTTTCTCTTAGAACTTCAGTCTTTGTATCATTATCATAAGAATACCATATATTTACATCATAACTCCCAGTAATTATTATTTCATGATTTTCTAATGTACCATTAAAATTATGATTAATTACCCAACAACCTAAAATAGTAGATGGATTAGCAACAGAAACAGTATTAGTTGTAGTAAAAGTCTTTTTTCCTTTTGAAACAACTGCTTTAGTAACAATTTCCTTAAAATTAGCCATACTTCTCCTCCCACTTTAATATATGTAAAAGAATGAAAAAAAGTACAAAAAAACACTAAGAATAATAATAAAAATGGTATAATATATTAAAGTATAGGAGGCAGTTTATGGCATCAGCAATTATCCATCTTGCAGTAGCAAAAAAAATATTAGAAAAAATACATGTAGAAAATGAATATGATTATTATCTAGGCTCAATAGCTCCTGATATAGCAAAACAAATAGGAGAATCCAAAGATAAGTCTCATTTTGTTATAAATACAAAAGAAGATATCCCAAATATTAAATTATTTATAAAAAGATATCCAACATTTCTTTATAATTCATTTAACTTAGGATACTTTACACACTTATATACGGATAAAATATGGTATGAAGAAATACTACCTAAATTTAAAAGTTTTTCATCTCTAAAATTACTAGATGGAACAATTTTAAATTTAGATGAAGAAGAAATGAAATCCATTATATATTCAGACTATACAAATATTAATACTAAAATAATTGAAAAATATGATTTAGACTTATCATTATTTTATAATGACTTTATAGAACCAAAAACAACTTTAAAAGAAATACCTATTAATGAATTAGATATATTAATAAATAAAATGGGTATAATAATAGAAAACTCTAAACAAAAAAAAACATATACTTTTGATGAATATTTAATATATGATTTTATAGAAGATGTAAAAGATAGAATAATAGATGAAATATATAAATACCAAAAAGACTAGAACTCTAGTCTTTTTTAATTAAATAAATGATAAAAATAATCATTTAAAGAATCTTTAATATAATTAATTTTTTGATTAATAACATCTAAATTATTCTGATAAATAACATATATAGGTATTTCATTTAACTGTTTATTAAGTTTATCTAACTCTTCCTTATACTTAGAATCATATTCACTTCTAACATATTTTTTTTGTATACTTTTTATAGAAGAAATAAGAGAATTTAACTCATCATTTGTATCCATTTGTTTTTTTATAGAAAAAATATTCTTATATTCAGAAGAATTCTTAATATAATTTACAATTTCATCAATTGCTTGATTTACATTTTCCATCTAAACTCCAAGTTTTTGCACTAGTAACTGATACTTCTACAATATCTCCTAATTGTAACTCCATATCAGAATCAAAATTTACTAATTTATTAGTTTCACTATAACCATAATACATATTTTTTTTATCAGAAATACCCTCTACTAATACTTTAAGTGTCTTGCCAACTAATTTTTTATTATTTTCTAAAAAATAATGATTAACAACATCATTCAAACGATATAATCTTTTTTCTTTTTCTTGAATAGAAACAGAATCCTCTATTCTAGAAGCAGGAGTCCCATCTCTTGCAGAAAAAATAAAAGTAAAAGCATTATCATATTGACATTCTTCTGCCAAACGAAGAGTATCTAAAAAATCCTCTTCAGTCTCTCCAGGAAATCCAACAATGATATCAGTAGATATTGCCACTCCTGGTATAGTATCTTTTATTTTATAAAACAATTTTAGATAACTTTCCCTAGTATATCGTCTTCCCATAAGTCTTAATATACGATCAGAACCACTTTGTACAGGTAAATGAATACTTGGCATAATATTAGAGTATTTAGCAATTACATTTATCATCTCATCCGTAAAGTCCCAAGGATGAGAAGTCATAAAACGAATACGTGGAATATCTTTCTTAGCAATATCTTCTAGTAAATTGCCAAGATTATAATCATCATATAAATCTTTTCCATATGCATTTACATTTTGTCCAAGTAAAGTAACTTCTTTATAACCATCAAGTATTAATTTATCAATTTCTGCTAAAATATCCTCTCTCTTTCTACTTCTTTCTCTTCCTCTTGTATATGGAACAACACAATAAGTACAAAATTTATCACAACCATAAATGATATTAACATATGCTTTATAAGAATTAGATCGAATAACAGGTAGATTTTCATATAAATCTCCCTCCCTAGAAAAAACTTCAATTTGCTGTTTATTTTCTTGGATAGCTTTATCAATAATATTTGGTAATTGATAAATATTATGAGTTCCTAAAACAAAATTGACAAATTTATAGTCTTGAAGAATCTCAGAAACTACACTAGCCTCTTGAGCCATACATCCACAAATACCTATTATTAAATCTTTTTTTTCATTTTTTAAATGCTTTAGTCGCCCTAACATACCAAATGCTTTATTATGAGCATTTTCACGAATACTACAAGTATTTAATAATACTAAGTCTGCATCTAAATAATTATCCACAGAAATAAATCCAAGCTTTTCTAATAAAGCCCCAATGTTTTCACTATCATGTTCATTCATTTGACAACCATAAGTCTTAATAAAATATTTTTTCCCACAATATTTGTTTAAAATATCTTTATCAAATAAAAAATTCATACGGTTATATTTTCTCTTATCACGAGTCCTTGCTTCTTTGTAATCAGGTAAATGCAAAATATCACCCCATTCCTCATATAGAATACCTTAAAAATGATAAGATGACAAGAAAAAAGTTAAGATATTCTCTTAACAAATTGTCTAATTGTCTCATTAGGATTTCCTATATTAGCTATTTGTTTACTTAAAGGAACAGATATATCATCAAAGCACCGGTAAATATTATCTAATTTTCTAGCAGAACAACCTTTTGCAATAATATCTTCAATAAAAAACTGATTTAATTTTTCATAATTCATCTTCCTAAGTAAATCTAGAGAACAAAAAGAATTAAATAAAAAACTACCCGGATCACACATATAAAAGTGATCATCATATAAAACATTAATTCCAATAAAATCATTTATTTCAATTTGTTTATTAGTCAAAAGTTCAATCTCTTCCTCAAATGCCTTTAACTCATTAAAAAGATAACTAAGACGAATATTAAAAATATAATCTAGAGAACTAGTCATTACTTTTTTTGCATAATATCCACAAAACTTTTTTTCAGAGTTATAAATCAATCCTAAAGGTAATAAAAATCTACTTGTATGAATTTCCATCAATTTTAAAACATCATTTTCTGACAAACGTGCCTTTCTAATACGTGGATGATATATTTTTAACACATAGCCTTTATATTGATAAATAATTCCTTCTTTTCCTTCATCTAAATACATATCATTCAAATTACTTTCACTAAACTCATATAACTTATCATTAATAAATAATATCACACTATCCCCCCAAAGTAGGGATATTATAACACAAAAATAAGAAATAATCAAAAAAAAAAAGAATTATATTCTTATTTTTATAAATAATTATATATTAATGATTCAATAAGCGAAAAACGATTATTCATAAATTCCTTTTTAATAGAATCTAAATTATCATATAAAACATTAATAAAACTATTCATACTCGAATCTAATTCTTTTTTAGATAAACTATCAATAATAAGATCAAAATTCATTAACTTAGAATATTTTCCATACACTTTATTTTTTATACTTGCTTCATATAAATTTCTAAAAGAAAAAATATTAATATTATTAAATCTTTTATCCTCTAAAAGCTTAAATGCAGTACATAAATGTTTATTATTTAAAGCAATATCCATAGCTGTTTCATCATTATTATTTTTTATATTAGGAATAAAATTATTTTTCTTTGTAAGTTGCTCCATTACTTTAACAGCCATTATAGAATCATCACTAGCTAAAATATGAGCAAAAGTATTTCCTTCATCATTTTGATGATTAACATTCCAATTCCTTTTTTTCATTAAATCCAAAACAATTTCATATTCCCTAACTTTTAATAAACGACTTAAAACATCATTTCCAACTCCATCTGTCTCATTAACACTAACAATATTATTTGTAATAAGATTAGAAACAATATCAAATTCTCCAATTTTTATATAATGAAAAATCTTGGAGGGTTCCTCTTTACAAGAACTATATATATCACTTTGATTAATCATAATTTCACCTCTTCATATGTGACAATTCATTATTCTAGCAGAGTAAAAAAAGACTGTCAAATAAGAAGATTAGAAAGATATAAAAATTTTTTATTAATCAAAAACATATTGAAAACAAAGAAAAAAACTAAAAGTCAAGAGAAAAACACATTTCTAAAAAAAAGAAGAAATAAATAATTTCTATAAGAAAAAAAAGTTTCAAAAAGAAACTTTTTTATGCAACTTTATTTCCACACTTACTACAGAACTGTGCTCCTTCAGGCAAAGCAGCGCCACATTTTGTACAGAATTGAGCTCCGTCACTAACCTCAGCTTGCCCTTGTGCAGCAGGGACATTATTTGCTCCAATATCTTGTGCAGATACACCTTGATTTTGGAATGCACCTTGTGCAACACCACCAATCATACCACCGCTTGCCATATTCATCATTCCAACACCAATCATACCATTTGCAGCACCATTAGCATTGTTAGCAGCATCTTGAACTGCTTTAGCATAAGCACCAGTAAGAGTTCCTTGTTGCATGAAACTATTAGATGATAATTCATAATTGTCAATTTTCTTTTCAGACTCATCATCTAAAGTAACAGACTCAACAACAAATCCTTCCAAACAAATTCCACGATTACGAATTGGTTGATCAAATACTTTTTCATCCATTGTTTTCTTTATTTCTTCAGTAGCACTTGGTAACTCTAACACAGGAACTTTATGATTACTATTTCCTAGCTCATTTAACACATTTTGGAATGCACCAACAACTTCTGATCTCATTTGTTCAGTAATATCCTCTTTACGATATTCTTCAGCAGTTCCAGCAATTTTGCTCATAAACAAAGCAGGATCACTAATTGTAAACGTATACTTACCAAAACACTTAACTTCAACTCGAAGTGGAGTCATTTGCCCAGTCATTTGATTTGGAATTGGATGAGACCAATCTTGAAATGGAACTGGAGCTGGTGTTCCAAATTTATTATCAATAATTTCTTTTGCATTAATATAGAATACAGCTTGTTCTTTATTCGTAGCTCCTCCATAAGTAAAACGAGTCCACATTTCTTTAAACACATCACCAAATTGTCCAGCAAAAAATGTAGGAGAAGCAGACTGATCAAATGTATAAATACCATCTTCAGCAGTTGCATCTAAAATTTGTCCATTCTGAAATATTACAGCAATCTGACCAGGTGAAACTTGAATTGCACTATCCTTTGAAATTATACCATTAGGTGTAGTAACCTTTTTCATTAGTATATCATTTCCTAAATCATCACATTTGATATACTCTTTCCATTGATCATGTAAAGTACTAGCAGCAGCACTTACAGCAGCTTTAATTAAACCCATAAACATCTCCTTTAATTTAAAATATTATACAAGTATTATACTATACTTTTATAAAATTTAAAAGCACTAATACTCTAACTTTCACTATTTTTTGTCCGAAACAACTGTATCTATTATTTCGTCTTTTTCTGTTTTAACTGACATAGAAGAAGAATCTAATAAATCACTATAATGAAAACTAGAAGGTAACTTATTCATTGACAACAACTTAATAAAGCTTATTATGATAATAATAACAGTTAAAGAACAAGCAATAATCGAAATTTCTATATAAGGAATAGCAATAACTACATTTCCATTTTTATTTACTCGATAATCACCTTCTCTATCTAAATTATAAAAACCCAATAATATATTAACATAATCATCTACTGCTTTATAATAATCTGCTTTTTTTACATCATTATAAATATATCTAAGCGTTTCGTTTATACGTGGATCAGTATAAATAGATTCAGCTTTTGCACCATGTCCTGCCATAAATAAATTAGGCTTTTCATCAGCAACAGAAATAACAAATATTACTGCATTACTTTCAAATTCATTATAAAAATAAAAATTATTTACATATTCATCAAAGTTAAACTCCAATAAATCATCAGTAGTAACAACAATAGCATCTAAATGTGTTTCTTTAATATATTTTTTTAAAGATAAAAATAATTTATATTCTTCTTTATCCGTTAATAAATCAGCAAAATCATATATTTTTTTTGTAGCATCAACGGCAGGAGTTTTTAAAATAATATCTCTATTAGAATCATCAACAACAACACTATCTGGAACCAAAAGATTTTCCTCAGTTCGTGGAATAATATCAACATCGGCATAAACATTTTCTATTGAAAAAAGAAAACATATTAATAAAATAATAGATAAAAATACATTTTTTTTCATAATATCCTCCTAAATTAATGTTGAAATAAGATAACCAATAAAAAAGATAATTAAAAAAGAAACAATAGAAAACAAAAAAGTTTCTAAAATCCCAATAGGAAATCGAAATAAAAATCTACCATTTTCTCCATTCATCATAAAAAAGTAATCTTTTTTATGATATTTTATATTTAACAAATAAACAGGTACTAAAATCTTTTTTGTATCATCAAAATGAATAGTACTAGAGTCTTTTTTTAGTTTCTTTAGTGGATGAATAATATTTTTATATAATATTGATAAAGTACTTTTCGAAATATAATTATTTGCCTTTTCTCTCATATCAGAAACAGAAATATCTTCTATCAAATATAAGAATTCATCTTGATAACTAGAATCTAGTTCTTGTAGAGAATCAAACGAATAAGTACAAATATTTTGAAATACTTTTTCAGGTATTTTAGATGATGGATTAAATAATGCTTTTTTATAATCAAACTGAATATTTTGAACTACATAAAATCTTTTTAACTCTACCTTTTTCTTCTTATCTTCCTTATACTCTCTCTTCTCCCCGCCTAAAAACTCAACATTCCCAGATTGAACCATATTAGTTAATAATCCAGGTATATATATTTTATGTATAGAATTTAAAGTGTTTTTCTTTTTAAAAGCAATTGGGATTAGTGGATTAAAGAACACCTTTTTTTTATATAATTTTATTACCTCATCCTTATTTTTTAAAAAGGGAACATATAAAAGATTCTCTGAAAGAAATAACTCTTTTTTTTCAATATTAGTATCTCCACATATAACACACTTAGAAATATCATCAATATTTAAACTACAAAAAGAAGAATTACATTTAGGGCAATCATATTGTATAGCTTGAAACCCCTCTTCTTGAACTGATACAAGTTTAATTTTATCTTTTTCCTCGTCAAAAGAAAAATTTATTAAATTATCATCCATGAGCTTCACCTCTACTATAAAAAGTATAACAAAAAAATTAATAACGAACAATATTATTACAAATAAAAATACGATTAAAAATTTTTAATAATTTACATCCACAATAACTGCAAGAATCATCATCAATATTGTGAAAAGGACTTCCACAATTTGGACAATGGAAATCTAAAATAGGAGATTTTGTTTTTTCTTCTAACTCTAAAGTATAAATAAACTCCATACGAACTCTATCTTGTATTTTCTTTTTAATACCATTTTTTAAAATATAATACTGATAAGCAATAGAAAAAATAATAGTAGCTTTTTTATTATTCTTATTATAATTAGAAATAACAGTATTATGAATTTTCAAATCAGAAATAGAATTATTTCCATTTATAATTTCCTCTTCAGCAAAAGTCTTCATTTTTCCATTAAGATTAGAAACATCACTCTTCTCTATTGAATGATAAATATCCATTAAAATAGACTCTGCTTTTCTTTTTAATTTAGATATTTCAATACTAGGAAAATCTTTTTCTATTTTTTTTAAATATATAGAATCCATACTAGCTAAAGATTTAGGAGTATCCTCTTCATCTAGACGAGCATCACGAATAATATCATCTAATTGAGAAATAGGAAAACCTAGTCTTTGGAAAAAACGAATAATTTTAGCTTTCAAAATAAAATAAAAAACAACTAAAAATAAAGTAAAAATAATAACACCAATTAAAAAATACATATCATCACAATCCTATTAATTATTGTAACAATTTTTTTTATAAAAAACTAGAACTAATTTCAACCTTTTATTTCAACAAAAAAAGACAACTTAAATAAAGTTATCTTAAACAATATTAAAGCAAATTATTTTTTACTAATTTCTTTTTTAAATCATTTAATGCTAATGATCTAGCACTTTTATTATTTTTTTCTTCTGATGATAATTCAGCTAAAGTTAAACCATCTGATAATTCAAATATTTCATCAAAACCAAACCCATTTTCTCCTCTGCATTCATTAGATATAAATCCATCTAAAACGCCTTCCCCAACAATAACATTTGTGCCATCATAATAAACCAAATTACAAATAAACTGAGCACTTCTATCATCATATTTATTTACTTCATTAATTAAGTATTCATTTCTTTCTCTATCAGTTGCATCTTCACCTAAAAACCTATGAGTTTCTACACCAGGGAATCCATTTAAAGCTTTAATACATAAACCAGAATCATCAGCAATTACACCTTCATTAGATTTAGCAAATTTATATACTTCAATTGCTTTTTTCTTGGCATTTTCCAAGAATGTTTTTCCATCCTCTAAAACATCAATATCTATACCCTTTTCTTTTAAAGAATATACTTTAAATTCTTCAAGAATCTCGCTTATTTCTTTTAACTTTCCTTTATTATTTGTTGCTACTATCATTATAAAATCTCCTTATTTAACAATAATATTTTCTCTTCCTGGGCCTGTCCCAATAAATTTAATTTTTGTATTTGTTAATTCTTCTATTCTTTCAATATACTTTTTAGCATTTTTAGGAAGATCTTCATACTTCTTACAACCACTAATATCTCCAAAATTTCCTTCAAACTCTTCATAAATTGGTTTAGCTTTTTTTAATAGTTTCTCATCCGTAGTAAAATATTCCTCTCTTTTACCATCAATTTCATATGCAACACATAATTTTATTTTATCAAGTTTTCCTACTGTATCTAGATGATTCATACAAATACCAGTTAAACCATTTAACATAATAGCATAATTTAAAGCAACTAAATCTAACCATCCACATCTTCTAGGTCTCTTTGTAGTTGTTCCATATTCATGCCCTAATTCTCTGATTTTATCTCCAACTTTATCTTTTAATTCTGTAACATAAGGTCCTTCTCCCACACGAGAGGAATATGCTTTAATAACTCCATATACATTCTTAATATATTTTGCTCCAATTCCAGTTCCAGTACATACTCCTCCAATTGTAGGATTACTAGAAGTTACATAAGGATACGTTCCAAAATCAATATCTAACAATGTAGCTTGAGCGCCTTCACACAAAATCTTTTCATTATCTTTTATTGCCTGATGTAATATTTTAGTAGTATCACAGATATATGATTTTAATATTTTAGCATACTTACTATATTCTTTATAAGTACTTTCAAAATCAATTTCATCATATCCATATGCTTTTAATATTACATTCTTATTCTCTACATTGTTTTTTAATAAATTCTTAAAGTTTTTACTTATAAAATCTTCCATACGGATTCCAGATCTTTCAAATTTATCACAATATGCTGGACCAATACCTCTTTTCGTTGTTCCTATTTTTCTTGTTTTTCTAATATCTTCAAGCATACCATCTAATTCTATATGATATGGAAAAATCAAATGAGCCTTACTACTTATATATAAATTATCAACAGAATATCCGTTTTCCTTTAAATTACTGATTTCTTCAATTAAAACTTTAGGATCTATTACTACACCATTTCCAAGTATAGCTTTTGTACCTTTATTTAATATACCACTAGGAATAAGATGAAAGGCAAACTTCTTCCCATCAACTTCAATTGTATGTCCAGCATTATTTCCACCAGAAAATCTTACTGCATATTTAGCATCTTTTGATAAAAAATCAATTAATTTTCCTTTCCCTTCATCTCCATAAAATGCTCCTAAAACTACATCTACCATAATCTTTCTTCTCTCCTTTAATTAAAATGTTTCCTCATCTATCTCAATAACATCCCCAACTATCACCATTTTTTTTATTTCAAGTAAACTTTAAATAACCATTATCATTATAACATCTATATTTATAATAACCTTTAAAAAATTGAATTAATTCATATTCTTCTTTTTTTTAGATTATTTATATATTATTCTTTCTTTGTTGGAATAAATTTATACTCTACATTATTTATTCTGCCAAGTCTTAATTTAACCATATTATAATAATTTCTTTTTCACTTTAATTTTATCCAAATGGTAGTCAACTAATTCTCCACCATAATAAACAATATTTGAATATCCATAGTCTAATTTTTTTGCATAAAAGGTAATTGGAACTCCTTCATAAATCCATTCATATCTATCAAAGAATTTATCATCACTTACAACAAATTGTGTATTATTACTCATAAAGTTAATTATATTATCCGTATCTTTTTTAGTTAATGCGTTTTCTATAATCCATTTTGAATAAGGATTATTTATTTCATTATTTTTAGTATTTAAGTTTAAAGTTTTAAGACTTACTGTTTTAATATTTGGATACTTATCTATATACTGCTTTATATCTTCTAAATATTCTTCAAATTTTTTATTTTTAAGTAAAACATAATTTAAACGAATATTAGCTTTTTTAAAATTATCTGAATTAATATAATCTCTTTTATATCCTAATATTTCCATATCTTTTTTAGAATCCAAAGACACTCTAGTTATTTCAACTATAAAGTCATCCTTTATTAAATCAAGTTTTTCATCCTCATAAAAAATGTTTCCAGAAGATTGCAATCTTTTTTCATCAAATATATTAACTTTTCTTGTTGCTTCAACAACAGTTTTAAAATCTTTAAAACTAAGTAAGGAAGGCTCACCATTACCACAGAAGATAAAATATCTAAAACTTATGAAATTACCTTTTAAATATTCCAGTCTTTGTTCTAGCAATTCAAACTTATCTTCTACACTAGGCCATCTAGTTATTTTTGCAGTACAATATGGACAATTTTTGTCACATTTAAATGATGAGCCAATTAACTCAAACTCTTTATACTTCATTAAAAATCTCTCCTTTTTCTATTTTATCTACAACCTGATTTAAATCATTAAATTTAAATACTTCCACCTTTTTACTTCTTGATAAAGCATTAGCAATAGCAAACCAGTATTCAGACTTAATATCATGCTCTGATTCCTCCTCTTCATAAAAAATCACTATATCTTTATTCATTTCTAAAGCCCACCCAAGTTCCACAATTGATCCAACTGAAAACTTTTGATCAAATAATACAAAATATATATCACACTTACTTACAGCTTTATACTCAGAATTTAAAACCACATTACAATCAGTGGAAGTAAAATCTCCATTTGAAGCTTGTTCACAATAAAATGGACCACTATAAATATATCCATTATCTAATATTAAATTATCATCTGCATAAATAAGTTTTTTTGAGCTTCCTAATATTTTTGACCTAAAATCATGAATTAACCTTTCTTCTAATGGCAAATTATCATTTTTTATTATATTAAATTTTCCCGCAAAATAGATTCTTTTCATATTATTTTTCTCCTTCCATTATCTTCTTCCAATTAGTATATGACGCAATAGCCATCCCCATCCAAATAATATTTAACCCAAATAGATATAGAGCTTGATTTGGCAAAATAAAATATTCAACTGCATAAAAAATATCATTAATAAACCAAATAATCCAAGTATCTATTTTCTTTTTCATCATATAATAAGTTGCTACAAAACTTGATACAGTTGTAAAAGAATCTAAAATAGGTAGAGGATCATCTGTATTCTTAAGAATTAAACCAATAATAATAGTGCCTATAGTTATTATAATTATATATAATAACTTTTCTTTAAACTTACAAAATGAAATATTACTTGTTTTTCTATTCTTATTCCAAAGAATAAAACCTAAAATTCCCATTACTAAATAAATACTATTATTAATAACATCCCCATATAAATGATTTATGCTTGAAAATATTATTAAAAAAATCATTTGTAAGATATAAAATATCCAATTACTTCTCTTATTAAACATAACTAAAACACCTTGTATCAAACCCAAAATAGCCCCACCTAATTCTAAAAACATTTTTCATCTCCTTAATTTTTATACTGAAAACATACCTCAAACAAATCAAACAACTCTACTTTTTAAATATTTAAAAATAATTATAATTAACTCTTAAAAACATACAAGTACTACAATATCTTTTTCATAATTATAAAATATTTATAAATTCAAAATAGATAATTTATATTTTTTTATATTGATTATTCTCAAATGATAACTTTTTACTAAGAATTTTCATTTTACATAAATTATCTATACCTAAATTATTATTTTGTGGAAGTAATAATTTAATTTCATTAATTATTTTTTCACTATCTTCCTCTAAAGGATTGATACTTCTCATATAATCAATTATATTTTTTAAAATATTCCAATCAACATAATCTAAATGACTATCAGAATTATATTTAACAGTATTTAATTCAATAACTTCTGGAGTTAAAATAACATCGGGATATCTATCTCTAATTAGGGCATTTAATTTATCCCAATCATTATGTAACTTCTTATACTCTATTTCCATTAAAGTAGATAAATTAGGATCATTTTTATGTTGTTTTAAAAAAGAATTAAACTTACCTTCTATATCCAACCACGAATAAACTAACTTATCTCCCAATAAATGCCACAAATATCCTATAAAGAAAGAATTGTTTTTCTGATTACTAGATAAAGAGTTCCAAAAAAGATAAATATCTGGACTGCTACTCCAACCATAGTGAAGACCATTTGTTGAATCTTTATCATCAGCATCTTGTTGAACCCTTTCCTCAAAAAAGGAGAAAAAAGGCATATCTTTTATATGTAATAAATTATATTTTTCTTCTGCATAAATCAATCCACCTAATTTATAATATTTTTTTAACAAATCAGGCATTTCAACCCCATATATAAAACTTCTATTCTTACTAACAATTGGATTAACAGTTGCTAAATGAGCATAATAACCCGGCATAATATAAAACCTCCTCAAAAAAATAAATCTTTTCAAAAATACATTATTTTAGAATGTATACTCTGAAAAGATTTAATTAATTTTAATTATTAACAAAACGTTTTTTATTTTTAATGCTTAAAGTTTTTTTTCTTCCCTAATACCATTTCTCTAAGGTTATCTTCCTTTCGAATTTCATCATTAGGTAAATATAATCTTTCTTCGCCTTCAACAATATTTCCTTTTTCTAATAACAAATCCGTAATTCCATAATACTCAACATTTCTATTACTATCATAAACAAATCGAAGTATCTTCGCTACACATTTATCATCAGTTAATAAAGCTAATTTTGATAATGAAGGTAAAACCTCAATAGTTCTTTTTGTTAATTCATTATCATCATCTATACAAAAATCCATATCAAAATGAAAATGTCCAGATAATAATAAATCAACTTCTTCAGTATTATATTTTCTAAATGGAAAAGAAAATGTATAACTATCTTCTATTTCATACGTTTTTACATAAGGAAGAAACATATTATATTTTAATGGATGAGAAAGACTAATTCTCATATTTGAAGCATTTATTATATATCCATTTTCTCTTGCCTTTAACATATGAAAATTAGGTTTTAATAAAGATAAATAATACTGAGCTACTGGAGAACTAAAATAACGAATACGTTTTAAATATTCAATCATACTACCATCATGATTCCCTTCAATAGCAATAACTTTCATATCATCAGGAAAATAATTAATAAAAGATTGAAGTTGATAATCTAAAATATTTTGAATTTCACAATCTTCATAAGAATATCCTTTATAAATCCCTTTATCAAGCCTAACTCCATGAAAAACATCTCCCAAAAGTAAAGCAATATCAATATAACAATTATTCTTGGCATAAGAAAATACTTTTCTTATCAAGTCGAAATCTTCATAATCTAAAAATCCTATATGAGAATCAGAAACTAATAAAATTCTATCAGGATATAAAAAATTAAAATCATAATAACTTCTTGTAAAAGCACTATCTTGTAAATTACGAGGAACAAGTCTATAAGTATCTTCTCCTCCAACACCATCATTTATAATAATTTTCCCACTCATCAAAAGAATCATTAAACAATTATGAATAAATTCCTTATTCATCATTAATTCTTTTAATTCAGATGAAATATCAAGGCATTCAATAATATGAATAATTTCTGATATAGAATAATTCTTATATTCATAAAATAAATCTCTATATCTCTCATCCTCTTCACGAGTAATAAGAAAATCACCTTTTTTAATACAATCCATTTTCAAAATATCCATTAAAAAATATAATGCATCATATTCATTTCTTGTAAGATCTAATCTTTTATTATTATCTCCAAACCGAACTAAATTCATTTTACCCAACCCCACAAATATATGTAGGATATTATATAATAGTTATGGTTTACTGTCAAATAAAAAACACATTAATAATTAAAATTTTTCTTAAATCTTTTCTATCATTCTTCTTTCTATAATATAGTCTTGATTGCAATCATTTTTCTATATAGAAGTCTTTTCCACTTCCGGAATTTATTATAAAAATCAGTTATTTAAATGTAAAATAGAAATATTTCATGCTATTCATGAATTTTTTTCATAGATAAATATTGATTTTTTTATTATTTTCTATATAATAAATCTAACTTTTAGGGGGTTTTATGAATACAAATATTAATTTAGACTTATTAAAAACATTCTATGTAGTTGCAAAAAACAAAAATATTACAAAAGCATGTGAAGAATTATTAGTTTCTCAATCGGCAGTTAGTAAAGCAATCAAGAACATTGAAAATCAATTAGACTGTAAGTTATTTATACGAAGTAAAAAAGGTGTAGAATTAACTAAAGAGGGTAAAATTCTTTTTGAATCTACAGAAAAAATTTTAAGTATTTTAGATAATGACTTAGAAAAAATAACAAAAACAAATACTATACATATTCTTACAGGAAAAGTATTATTTGATAAAATAGTATTTCCTTATATAGAATTATTTAAAAAAAAATATCCAAACTCATTTATTAACTTAGGATGTATGGATATAGATGGAATATTAAAATCACTTAAAAATCAAGAAGTAGATATAGCAATAGGATATTATATTGATAATTTAAGTGATTCATATGAACAAATAAAAATATCAGAAGAACTTCATCCTATTTTAGTATGTAATAATTCTTATAAAGAACTATTAAATCGAGAAATAGATGCTCATGAATTAGAAAAATATCCATTTATTATTAGTGCAAAAGGAGCAACTGCTCACAATTACGCAATAAATTTTTTTAAAGAAAATAACTTAAATATTACACCTTCCATGGAAGTTAAAGGAACATCATTAATAACCCAACTAGTAGAAAAAGGACTAGGGATAAGTATTCTTACAGAAGAATTTATTAAAGAAGAATTAGATAGTAAAAAGATATATAAAATACAATTAAAAAAAGAATTAGAACCAAGATATTTATACATGCAAACATATAAAAATAGATCTTTTAATAAAGAAACATTTTATTTAATAAATCTACTAAAAAATGAAAAAAGAAATCAATGAAAGATTTCTTTTTTATTATTTTGCTTCTATTTTTTCTTTTCCACCCATATATGGTTGTAGGGCTTTTGGAATCTTAATTGAACCATCTTCCTGATAGTTATTTTCAATTAAAGCAATTAAACCACGAGGAGTAGCAACAACTGTATTATTTAGAGTATGTAAATAATAAGTTCCTTTTTCCCCTTTTTCACGGATTCCTAAACGTCTTGCTTGAGCATCCCCTAAATTACTACAACTTCCAACTTCAAAATATTTCTTTTGTCTTGGACTCCAAGCTTCAATATCACATGATTTAACTTTTAAATCTGCTAAATCTCCACTACAACATTCAAGTTGTCTTACTGGAATATCAAAATTTCTAAATAACTCAACAGTTAACTTCCACATTTTTTCATACCATTCCATAGATTCTTCAGGTTCACATATAACAATCATTTCCTGTTTTTCAAACTGATGTACTCGGTACAAACCTCTTTCCTCTAGTCCATGACTTCCTCCCTCTTTTCTAAAACAAGGAGAATAACTTGTCATATGAATAGGAAGTTCATCCTTCTTAATAATTTGATCCTTAAATTTACCAATCATAGAATGTTCACTAGTACCAATTAAGTATAAATCTTCTCCCTCAATCTTATACATCATAGCTTCCATTTCAGGAAAAGACATAACACCAGTAACAACATCACTATGTATCATAAATGGTGGAATTGCATAAGTAAATCCATGATCAATCATAAAATCTCTAGCATAAGCAATCATAGCTTCATGAAGTCTTGCTATATCACCTAATAAATAATAAAAACCTTGTCCAGATGTTCTACCAGCAGCATCTTTATCTAATCCCCCAACAGCTTCTAAAATATCAGCATGATATGGAATTTCATAATCTGGAACAACTGGATCACCAAATTTTTGTACTTCAACATTTTCAGTATCATCATGTCCAATAGGAACAGAATCGTCAATAATCTGAGGAATAACCATCATACGATCACGAATATCTTTAGAAAGCTTCTCTTGTTCTTCTTCTAAAGCACTTATCTCTTCCGCAGTTTTCGCAATCTCCTCTTTTATCTTTTCAGCTTCATCCTTCTTGCCATCTTTCATTAATTTGCCAATTTCACCACTAAGTTTATTCTTATCAGCTTTTAACCCATCAGCTTTAACTTGAACTTCACGAACTTTCTTATCAAGCTCAAATACTTCATCAACTAATGGTAATTTTTCATCTTGAAATTTCTTTTTAATATTTTCCTTTACTAAATCTTTATTTTCTCTTATTAATTTAATATCTATCATATTATCACTCCTTAAATAATTTATTATAACTATTAAAATACATTATCTTTTTTATATCTTCTCTACTAAACTTTTTACTTAATAAATCTTCTAAATCTATTTTAACTTTACTATAATCAAACACCATTTCTCCAAAGTCTTCCAAAAATAATTTCTTTGAAAAAGTCATATCATCTGTACTAATACCAACAGAATCAATTCCCATAATTGAGACCGCATGAGAAACATGTTCTAAATATAATTCTTTTAAATCTGTAGAATCTCCCTCATCCCTAGTAAATCCTCCGAAAGCTACAAGTCCTAGCAGGCCATCTACACTCTTTAAAGCTCTTAATTGATCATCATCTAAATTTCTCAAATGTTTACAGATTGAAAAACAATTAGAATGACTAGCAATCACTTTGGGATTTTTCCCATTGCTTCTTTCCTCTTTAATAAAATCAATTGTATCAAAAAAAGTTTGTCGATTCATGTGACTTAAATCAATAGAAATTCCTAAATCAATCGCTTTTCTAAGAAACACTCTTCCTTCCTCAGTTAAACCATATCTTCCGCGATTACCAGAGGCATATTTATTTGGATTATTCCAAACTAATAATATATTTCGAAGTCCAAGATTATATAATTCTTCTAATTGATCAATTGATTCAATATAATCGCATCCTTCTATACTAAATAAAACTTTAGTATTAGGAAGATACTTATGAAATAAAGAAGTTGAAATTTTAAACATTTCAATAACATCAAAATCTCTACATCCAACTTCTTTCTCCATCTCATCTAAATTCATAAAATATAAATTTGCAAGTAATCCCGAGACATTATTTCCATGAAAGTTTTTAATCCAGCTTGAAACATAAGAATAATCATTTCTTATATAAGAATAATATAATATCGATAATAAATCATGATGTAAATCTATCACATAATCACCTCCCCAAAAAAAAGAATGATACCACAAGGAGTGCAAAAAGCACGGTACCATCCTTAAATTTACTTTATTTGATAACGGTCATCCCGGAATTTCTTCATCTATAGAGTAGATAAATAAGTCTTATACATCGTTTCCACCAAACACGAATTCTCTAAACTATAAGATACTTATTATTAGTTCTAATTATCGACTTGAATTAATTATATTAAATTTTTATTATTTATGCAAGCGATTATTTAAAATGACTTAAAATACTTCTTAACTATAAATTGAGAATTATTTCCAGTAACATTTTCTATTTTAATAAAAACTCCACTATTTCACATGACAATAATTAGAAAAATCACTAATAGAATAATCAGTAGAATATTCTTTTACTTTCTTAGTATTAATATCATTAATTCTTGTTAATGGGAATCCATACTTACCATCTGAAACACTTATAAAAATATCTTCTCCACCATCATTAACGATTATCTTAACATAACCAGATAAATCTTCTCTTAAATATGCAAAAGGAACATATACATAATCTTCAATACTAGGATAATAAAAATAATATTCATAATTAGAATTAGAATCATTCTCACAACTATAATTACCTTTATCAAACTGTTTTTTTACTTTTGAAGTAATCTTATTAGCACAATAAACATAATAATATTTTTTGAAATTACTCCATCCATTTTCTACACTGCTTTGATTAGAAATAAAAACGCATCCAATTCCTAGTATAAAGAATAATATAGTAAGTAATAAAATAATTTTTTTTCTTTTATAATCCACTTCTAAAGGATTTTTTTCGTTAACAAACTGAACTCCATCAAAAGACTTATCTCCATAACCTATTATTGGTAAATAAAGGATTGGAAGAATTACAACTAAAATACCATTTACTTTAAACTTTTTCCCCAATTGATATAGTAAAACTAGTCCTACAAAAAAACCTATAATTGGAATAAAACATAATAGTCCAATCCATTTTTTACGAAAACCAATTTCAGATAAAATCATGACATTATAAATAGGAATCAAGCTTGCCCACCAAGGTTTATTACATTTTACAAATATCAACTGAAAACAATAAATATAAAAAAATATAATAGATAAAATAATAACACAATATGGAAATAAAGAATTAAGAATATCCATTAAATTAAACGCTGATAAACTATTAGTAAAAAAGAAACTAATAATTAAACTTAATAAATAAAGTATCAAGGTACCATAGAAAGAAATATTTTTATTTCCAGTATTATTAGCAAAAATAGTCATAGTTTGATTAGTGACATTACCAACTATTAATCTTCCAGAACCAACTTGATAAGAAGAATTATCATTTTTTATATAATTTTTCATATTAGCATTTGCACTATGATCATAATTCAAATTACCACACTTCATACAATATCTTGAATTACTATTCATCTCAGCTCCACATCGAGAACAGTATATAGTATAACCTTTATCTTTAGAATCATTCACATTATCACCATCCTACTATATAATAACATGAAAAAAAAACAAAAAAAAGTGAAAAGAATATCTTATCACTTAACTATTATTTAAAATAACTAGATTATACCTTCAAATCCACTCCTACTTTCATTTATAATAATATTAATATCCATATACTAATCCTGGCCTTAATATTACATAATAATCCTTACCAAGTAAAGTAATAAATTTTGTATCTGTATACATATTATCCTTAATCATCTAATTTAAATAATTGTTTTTAAATATTATTTCTTTATTATTCTTTTTACCCTTAAACAAACCATCACCTAAATATATAAATGAACAAATCTCCATACAATCTTTTCCACCTAAAGTAGGATCATCCTTATTAATATAAACTAAAATATCTCCAATTTGAAAATGGTCTTCCAAAACATAAGGGATTCCTTTTGACTTTCTAAAAATAGAATTACCATAAGTAGTCAAATTAACATTATCATGAATATCAAGAGTATTATAATAATTATACATAAAAAAAATATATAACAAATTAATAGCAATATTTTTTTACAATCAATACCTATAATCCATCTACTCCAGCAACAAATAAATTTTCATAGCTCTGCTTTTCTATATCTATAATAATTTTATCATAATAAAAAGTGCTTTAAGCACTTTTTTGAAAAAACAAACTATTTAGCCTCCACAATTAATTTTATAGCAGTTCTCTCTTCTCCATCAATAGATATATCTGAAAAAGCTGGAATACAAACCAAATCTTTTCCACTTGGAGCAACAAAACCTCTCGCAATAGCAATAGATTTAATAGCTTGATTTAATGCCCCAGCACCAACGGCTTGAATTTCAACCTTCCCTTTTTCTCGAAAAACATTTGCTAAAGCTCCTGCAACACTATTTGGCTTTGATTTACTACTTACTTTTAATATTTCCATATATAAATCCTCGCTTTCTAATATAACATATGAAAAAATTAAAAAAATATGAAACAATTATTCTTCAGTATACCAAGTAGTAGCGATTTCTTTAACATCAATTTCTTGACCATCTTTCCATGTATGTAAATAAGATTTATAACCTCTTACTCCTATTCTAGAAGAACTAGTTGTATATTCTAATCCTCCTTTTGCATCATGATTAGACCAAAACTCAACATGAGCTTGTCCCCCAGAAGAATAGGCTTTAATATAAATAGGAAAATTATAAGTATTCTTAAACTGCATATCAACACACCATCCACTAGAATAACTAGCAACAGTAGCATCTAAACCACCATCTACATATAAGCTCTTTTTAGCATGAGGATATCTTTTAACAATTTCAAGACCTCCTAATAAAGCAGCATTATAAGTAGTAGTAGCAATCTGACAAACTCCATTACCAACAAACTCATAATAAAATACATATCCTTTTTTATTAAATGGGCCCGCCTTATCACAATAACTAAACACTTCTCCAGGATTTACAATGCTACCATTAATATAAGATAAAGCAGTATTTAAATTAATATTCCTTAAATAAGTATTTGGCATAAAATTTGTAGTAAAAGAAGAAGTCATAGTATCAATAGAAGCATATGTCTCATCCCCCCCAGCAGCAATAGAATCTGTTGATAAATCAATAACCTCACTAGATAACTTATCTTTTTCTACAATACTAGAAATAACTTGTAAACTATTTTCAATATTTAAAGAATTACCAGGAATTCCATTTATATAATGAACACCATCTGATAAATCAAAATAACCATCTACAGGCAAAGTATCAACCTGAGACTTTAAATTTATTAAAAAATTACTTAATACATTCTTATCAATACTATACTTTATTGGAAATATCTTTTTCTCTTTACCATTTATAAATCTAAGACTTTTACTAAATCCTAAAGATTTTTGATAATTTTTTATTTGACTAACACTTCTATCATAATCAACTACAATTCCTAAATCTAAATACTTAAAATCATATTCTTTGTCTAAAACTTTAATCTTTAAAGATTTACTAAGAATTATATCACGATAAAATTCAATCTTTACAGGAACCTTATCATAAGAATAATGCCCTAAATTATATTCATCTAAATAAATATTAGGATAAATCGTACCCTCATATTTTTTTAAAGATAAATATTTATATAAAGCAAATCCAAAATAAGATAAAATTAATAATACTAATATAATACTTAATAGAATAACCTTTTTTCTATTATAATTCCATCTCATTTTTCATCATCTACAATCTTTCTAATTATTTTATACAACCTTTTATAACCATTATCATTTAGAAAAACACCATCATCAGTATACTCTTCATTTAATTGATTATTAACAGATAATTGTGAAAAAACATCTAGATAATTAATATTTAATGATTCGCATAACTTTTCTATCTGCTTATTATAGTTAACAATAGAATAATTATTAATTTCCTTATAATCATCATCAAAATCATCAATCTCCTTATTAATAGGATAAATAGACTCTACGTATATTTTAGCATAAGGACGGTTTTCTTTTATTTTTAAAAGAATTGTCTCTAAATCCTTTACAACATCCTCAATACTTCTACCATCAATAATATCATTCATACCAACCTGAATAAAAATAATAGATGGATTAAAATCATACACTTTTTTTCTTAAATCAGAAAGTAACTCTTCCAATAATAATTTATCATCACCCATATTTATATAATGATAATCCAACTGAAAATTATCAAAATCAAAGTTTTTTGTATGACCTTCCCCAATAAATAGATAATTATCATCAATTACTTTCTCAACTTTTTTCTCAAGAACTACATTATCTTTCTCTATAGGTGAGATATTAAAAAGAACTTTATTTTTTACAATTAAGAAAGCTAATATTAACAATGTAAAAGTACCACCTAAATAAAAAATATTTTTAAAAAACCTAAATATTTTAAAATAATCTTTTTTAGAAGTTAATAACTTTTCCTTTTTCTTTTTAATAACTTTATTATTTTTTACTCTTCCTTCTAAAAAACTAGTATCTAAAGTCTCCGAATCATCTAATCTTAAAGAATCAACACGAATTCTAGTAGTACTATCTAAATCATTATCAATTTTTTTAATACTTTTAGTATTAAAATTTTTATTACTATTATTATATTTCTTATTATTAATAGTTCTATCCTTTTTTAAATTATTATAAGGTTTATTATTTTTTTTTGCCATACTACCAACCTCTCCATACAATCCCATTATAGCATGGAAAAAGAGGATAAAAAAGTTTAAATTAAAAAAAAATATGCTTTCTCTTTTTTTATAAATATGATATGATAAAAAAAGCTATGAAAGGTAAATAAATATGAAATATAAATATTATTTAATATTGATACTAATAACAATTTTTTCATTTAATTTAAAAGTACAAGCAGTAACTTCTACAGGAAAAGTATATCAAACTACAACAAATATAAAAATCCAAGATATTTTAAATAACAAAGTAACATCAATTAATGTAAAAAGAAATGCATATAATACAAGTACTGGAATAATTTATCAAGAACCACTTATATACCTAATAAACGAAAAATACAATATATCTATAAGAATAAATTCTTATGATTCATCATTATTTACAGTACACTATTATAACAATAACAACATAACAAAAAAAATAATGATAACAACAATGGATACAGAAAAATTTGCTGCTGGAAAAAAAGAAATGATAATATCAGTAACAGATTTAAAAAGTAATAAAGCATATAAGAAAAAACTGACTATTAATATTCAAACAGATAATAAATCTACAGAAAGCTGGAATTTTCAACTAAATAATTCTGAAGGAAAAAATGCTAAATTAATAGTTAAAGAAAAAGGAAAAATATTACAAGAAAACAAAGATTATACATTAAATTTTCGTTATAGAGATTCACAAAAATGCGATCTAGTCTATGAAGTAACACCCAAAAATCCATACAGACCTCATATTAACGCAAACAAATTAGTAATAATTTTCCAACAAGTTCATGGTAAATGTCAAGCCTGGGAAACAAAAATAATAAATACAGAAAAAGACATACCAACTATAAGCATAACAGGATATGTCAATGAAATGGTATTTTATAAAAATGGAAACAAAAAAAATAAAACATTTAAATGGAATTTTCCACAAAATAGATATTATTCTCTAAAAACTACAAAACTAGATAGTAAAAAATTAAAACTAGAAGTAACACCTATTCCAATTACCAGAAATATAAAAGTATTTAGAAATGGAGAATACTATTTTGGATTTTATGGAAAATCACGTACATACTACCTATGTCTTGAAAATAATAAATGGGGAAGATATATATGGTGCAATGAAAAAAATACAGAAACAGAAAAGAAAAACTGGGAAGAATCCAAAAGAAAAAATGTTAAGAAATAACCTTAACATTTTTATTTTACATATTTATTTTTAGATATAATAAATTTTAATCTTCTTAAAGAAATATAAGATACATATAAGAAAATAAAAACACATAATATAATATATAAACTAATACATACCAGTAATTAGCAACATCTTTGTATATAATGAAAAAAAATACTTTTCGAAATCAAAATAAGTATAAAACTCTTCATCTTAAATATTCTTTGTATGAAACTCCTTACGAGTAAGCATATTACTAATAACAACCACACTAACAACAAGTCCTATAATCAAAGAAACTTTTTTAATTAAATTGTAGTTTATGTATTAACAAATAATTCTAATCATTATAATTTTTTTCTTCTGAATGAGCCTTTGATATAAGCATTAATATCATAACAAAAATTACTGTCCCTAAAAATGATCCCAATCCAAATAATTGTTCTCCTATTTTTACATCTAATATATAAAACATCTTCTGCGGTTCATTAATAGGATATCTAACATATATAATATCATCCTTTTCACCTTCAAGAAAAAAAGGTCTATAAATCTCTATGGTCTTATATTTACCATTATTAAATTTAGTATAATTAATTTCAACCCTATCCTTTTTTACTTTAACAATTCTAACATAATTAATCTCATATTTACCTTCAATTGGTGAAGCTAAAAACATGACGGCCATTCCACTTATAAATAGAACTATTGATACAATTAATAAAATTGCCATGATAATACAATACCATTTTTTTTCAGAAATTAATGCTTTAACCAAACTATATATAAAATAAAGAATTTTGCAAATAATATTCGAAAAAAAAACTATAAAAAGAACCCAAACGCTAAATTTATACAACAAACTCCCCGTATCATTTCTACTTAAACCAATACCAATTACAGCAATAAACCCAATGAAATAACTTAATATAGCAAGTGGATTATTCTTATTCATTAACATCACCTAAAATCATCAACAAATTTTACATATTATAATACATTTGTTTAAAATATGCAAAAATTACCACTATGATTAAATAATGCCTAATAAAAGATTAATTAATTGTTCTTTGAGAAGATCAAAATAATCAATTTTACGAATACTTTCACCTATAATTAAATCTTCTTCACTAATTAAATTTTTCATATAAAAAGCTTTAATTTTACCAATAACAGTTTTCTTCTTAATAGGAAGATTATAATTATTAAATTGAACTTTATACTTAATTTTCTTTTTATCAGAAGGCCCATCAATCACTATTAAATCATTTTTTAATAAAATAGGAACATTTTTTATATTAGCTTTTTCTAAAGAAAGATAATCTATAATAGAGCCTTTTCTTTTTAAGACATTAACTTTTACATTATTAAATCCATAATCTAATAAATTAATAGTCTCTGAATTTCTAACTTTACTATCTTTTTCACCTAAAACAATACCAATCAAACGAACATTATCTCTTTTAGAAGTTGCTGCTAAACAATAACCAGCATTATCAGTATGACCAGTTTTTAAGCCATCACAACCTTCATATTGACTAACTAATTTATTAGTATTAACTAGCCAAAATTTACGATCAGTATTCTCCCTTAAATAATCTTCATAAATAGAAGAAAATCTTAAAATTTCAGAATGATTCATAATAAGCTCTCTAGCAATCATTGCCATATCATAAGCAGAAGAATAATGATTTTCTTCATCTAAACCAGTACAATTAGAAAAATGAGTATGTTTTAAACCTAGTTTTCTTACAGTGCGATTCATTCTTTTTACAAATTTCTCTTCCGTACCACTAATAAACTCAGCCATAGCAACAACAGCATCATTTCCACTAGCAACACTAATTCCTTTCATTAAATCTTCAACGCTCATCTTTTCACCTTGTTCAAGATAAATCTGACTTCCTCCCATATCACTAGCATTTTTACTAACAGTAACCATATCATCCCATTTAATAGAACCTTTTTCAATTTCCTCTAAAATAATTATTTGAGCAACCATTTTAGTAAGAGATGCAATACTAACTTCCTTATCTTTTTCTCTTTCAAATATAATTTTACCACTATTAATCTCCATTAATATTCCACTTGTTGCATTAGGAATTAACTTCTCTTGAGCAGACACTAAAATAGAAAAGGAAAAAATATAAAATAAAAATATAAAAAAAATAAATTTCCGCATAATTTCAACTCCTAATAAAATATATGCATAATTAAAAAGAACATGTAAAATAAAATAAAAATTATACATAAAATACAAGAAAAATGCTATGATAGAATTAGGTGATAATATATGAGCACTAAAAAAGTATATAAAATAAAAAAGAAAAATTTTATAATATTTCTTCTATTTATTGCTTTATTTATATTTGGAATCATAGAAATAGTTTTTTGTATAGGAAAACTAATAACTACTTCAAACAATAAAGAGGAAGAAAAGGAAATAATAGTTAAAGAAAAAAAAGAAAAAGATAAAGATATAAATAAAGATAAAAGACTAGATGAATTAGAAAATATAGATAAAAAAATAGACTATTTTAATTATGATTATATTGATAGATATATAAAATATAAAGAAAATAATAAAAATATGAATATAGAACAAATAATAAAAAATGTTAACATGAATCTAGACAAAAAACAGTATGAAGACAAAATACCAGCAAAAAACTTAAATAAAGAAACAATATTAGTTAATAAATATTACTATTTAGATGAAAATTATGTACCTAATAATTTAGAAAAAATAAATAACCAATATGCATTAGATAATATGAAATTAGTAAAAGAGGCAAAAGAAGCATTTGAAAAATTATCAAAAGATGCTTCAAAAGAAAATTTAAATATAATAGCAATGTCATCATATAGAAGTTACTCATATCAAATTGATTTATACAATAGATATGCAAAAAGTGATGGAAAAGAAAAAGCAGATACTTATTCAGGAAGAGCAGGACACTCAGAACATCAAACAGGACTAGCAGTAGATGTATATAATAAAAAAGTACCATATACATCTTTTGAAAATACAAAAGAATATGAATGGATGATGAAAAATGCATATAAATATGGATTTATATTAAGATTTCCAAAAGATAAAGAAGAAGAAACAGGATATCACTTTGAATCATGGCACTATAGATATGTAGGAATAGATATCGCAACTTATATAAAAGAAAATAATATATCCTTTGAAGAATATTATGCAACTAAAATAAAAGATTAAAAATATGATTAAAACTAATCATATTTTTTCTTATAAAATAAATATAAATGATAAAAACCAGTAAAAATAGTCCAAATAACTAACAATAAATTACTAATTTGAACAAAAGATAATATTGTATCATTCTGGTATAACTTAGTAACATCCAAAAAGTCAACACCATCATAAGTTGCTAAAGAAATAAAAGAAGTAAACAAAAAATACATTAAACTAAAAAACAAATAATTAAAAACTTTCTTAAAGAAACTAAGTTTTTTTGAAAATAAATTATATAAAATCATAATAGTAACAAAAACTATTATAAAAAAATAAACAACTGTTGAAGGAAAATAAATATAATTTAAAATTTCTTTTACAAAAGAATCAATACAAGTTTTAACATAAGAAGTATAACTAATTAATATACCTAAAACAAATCCCAAATATATTCCAATAGCAAGCATTTGAATAAAGCGATTATTTCTTTTTAAATTAACAAGTAAAACAAAAAATAAAAGAAGGGTCATTAAAAACATCTCAATTGATAAAAAAGATGAAAAAATATAGCGAAATATAACAACAAATTTATCAATAAAAGATAAGTTCAAATAAATCACCTTCTTCACTAGTATACTAACTCAGCTATATAAACAGTTTGTAATGTATCACTACCTTTTGTACAAGTAATCATTGTAAGAGTTGTAGCTTCCCGATTTCTTCGAATTGAAACAATTCCATTTTTTAACACTTCATAAATATCTACAATTCTATATTCATATTTTATACCATTATAAGTAACAAAAGCCGAATCTCCAATTTCTAATCGATATAAATACGCAAAATAAGAAATATATGCATCACCTGAATGAGCCATTAAAATAAGATTACCACCTGAAACATCGGGTAGTGTTGATCCAGCAACCATAGTAACATTGTATTGTATATTATTATATTTTGAATCAATATTATAAAAACCACGTTTTAAGCCAATTTTTGGTATTTCCAAAACCCCTAAATATTTACTATAATCAACTACATAATTTGTATTATCAACTTCATTTTGATTAACATTTTCAACAACAGGAACATCAACAACATTCTCAGAAGGACTAACTACAGGAGTTGGAATATCCTTATCCATCATGGAAATATTCATATCAGAATAAACCTCACTTCTCATCTTCATAAAATAATTCCACGAAAGAAAAACAACCCCTACAAAGATAAAAAAAGAGCCGAATAATAATAATTGGCTCCTTTTTAATTTATTGGTTATTTTTAACAGGTTTAGCATTTGCATAAACAATACCAACACCACATAATAATACAACTAAACCGATAAAGTAAATGGTCTGAATTCCATTCATTCCAGTATCAGGAACACCTACAAATTCAATTTCTATACCACTTTTTGCATCAATAGTTGAACCAGTTACTGTAACAACTTTTTGTAAACCATCATGAGTATAATAATTTCCTGTTAAAGAATCAAAATGACCTGTAACACTAATTTTAGCATTTTGGGCAGTTTCAGTAACTTTTTCTGCAGGAACACGAATACGGAATTTAGTTCCAACTGGAAGATTCTTTAAAGAAGAAATAGTCTCACCATTTTCATTAATAACTATAACACCATCAATACCTTCAACAGAAATATCAAAACTTTTCATTGAAGAAGAAGGATCTCCATTAACTGTAATAACATCAGATTGATAGTATTTCTCATCGTCCGTTTTAGAAATATCAGTACTTGCTGCATTAACAGTAACACTAGCATAATTAGTTGCTTTTAATGCAGATTCAACAAGTGGTTTTACAAAAGTATCATAAATAGTTCCTTCAGATAATTGAAAATTCTTACTATTATCATCAACATCTACAATTTTTACGGCATTTTTAATTGAAGTAAGCTCATCTGCAGATAGATAATTCTTTGAAGAAGTAGCAACCGTTCCATTATTAGCTGCCTTTTCTTTTTCATATAAATACATCCAAATAGAAACTTGAGTAATATAAGTTTCCAAACTAGAATTATCATAATCTGTAACAGTTACACCAGAATTAGCAGAAGTATGATTCAATAAATACAATAAACCATAATCATCTATAACCGAACCTTTAGTATATGTTGCCCCATTTTCAGTATCAGCTCGATACTCTACACAAAATACAGGTATTGTCTTAGCAGTATCCGCATAATACTTTGGAACACTAAATATACCACCGCCAGAACTATTACTAGATGTGATTTTTCCTAAAGGTGCATCTGCCTTAACAAAGTTAAATGTATCACTTGTAAGAGGTGCTGCATAACTAATAAGTCCATTTTTTTGAGAAGTCACAATTCCAAATAAACCAATTGAAAAAACACCGATTATAGCAACAACAAATGATAATACAACTGAGAAGTTAAATAAACTGTTTTTTTGTTTTTTACTTTCTTCCATATAAATTTTTTCCATATAAAAACTCTCCTTATCTTATAAAGACATTATAACATAAATTTAAAAAATTAAAATACTTTTTTTCGAAAAAGAAAAAAAAGAAAATATAAAAAGAATAAAAATGTAATATTTTGTAAACTAATCTATAGTAAATATTTTATTATATTCTATTTTAGGAAGCTTATCGTTATAATAAAGTACTGCTAATACATCTCCTTTTTTTACTGAATCACCTAATTGTTTTTTTAAATATATCCCAACACTATAATCAATCTTATCATCAATATACACTTTTCCAGCACCTAAAGCTAACGATAATTTTCCAAGTTCTAATGCATGTAGTTTTGTTAAAACTCCACTTTTTTTAGCCAATACCTGATATTGATTCTTGCCGACCTTAATTTTGGAAATATCTCCATTTTGATAATTTACCATTTCCACAAATTTTGCATAAGCAGACTGATCTTCAATACTTTTATTAACCAATTGAAGTGCATCTTCTTTGGAAATATTTAATCCCATACTAATCATTTCGGAAGATAAATCAAAACATAAATCTACA
>Ga0256404_1003576_pt1 | contig 31252 bp, 22 predicted proteins | sample RumenRJG_01DNA_FD_185990 | JGI IMG/M metagenome (GOLD analysis project Ga0256404, IMG submission 185990) | Bovine rumen microbial communities from Lethbridge, Alberta, Canada - RJG_01 | ecosystem: Host-associated > Mammals > Digestive system > Stomach > Rumen | place: Canada: Alberta | collected...
GCTCTGTAGTGTGCCTGCTTCCTCAAGTACATTCTAACAGATTATTGATTGCTGCGTTAGAGGCACCGGTTTCATGCCTTTTTGTGCCGTCCGCGCAGCGGAAAGGTATGGTCATAAAAATGGATGAAAAGAAGGAAACGATAAAAGCCCTGGACCGATATCTCTCCCCTCTTGACGTCTGGGCGATGGCCTTCGGCGTCATGGTGGGCTGGGGAGCGTTCGCCATGCCCGGAAACACCTTCCTCCCGGTGGCGGGACCCGCCGGCACGCTGATCTCCATGTTCATCGGCATGGCGATCATGCTGGTCATCGGCAGCAGCTTCTCCTATCTCATGGGACGCTCGTCCATCACCGGCGGGGTCTATTCCTATACCAAGGAGGCCTTCGGACGGGATCACGCCTTTTTGAGCTCCTGGTTCCTGTGCCTTTCCTATCTGACGATCGTGTTCCTCAACGGCACAGCCCTGTTCTTCATCCTCCGGATCCTGCTGGACGGGGCCGTGCAGACGGGCGTCCACTATGCCATCGCGGGGAACACCATCTATCTCTCGGAAACGCTGGTGTCCGCGCTGGTGCTGGGCGGCGTGGGGGTGCTCTTCATCGTGGCGAAGCCCCTGCTGCAGCGCCTCCACACCGTCCTCTCCGCGGTTCTTTTCATCGGCGTGGCGGTCATTGCGGTCATGTGCGTCCCCCACGCGCTTTCCAGCGGCGCGCTGACGGAGTTCGGGTCCGGCGGAACGGGGAAGGTCTACGCCGTTTTCAGCCTGGTGATCCTGGCCCCCTGGGCCTTCGTGGGCTTTGAGGTCACGTCCTTCGACACGGCGCATTTCAAGTTCCCCATCCGGAAGTCGAAGGGGCTGATCATCGTCTCCATCATCCTGGCGGCCTTCGCCTATGTGTCCATGACGCTGACGGCCGTATCCGCCGTACCGGAGGGATTCTCTTCATGGCAGGAGTATGTCTCCTCCCTGGACGGCCTGACCGGCCTGACCTCCGTGCCGACCTTCTTCGCCGCGGGACGCATCATGGGGACCGCGGGCCTCGCCGTCATTGTCGTCGCCGCGCTCTCCGGCATCCTGACGGGGATCATCGGCGGGTACCGCGCCGCCACCAGGATCCTCTCCACAATGGCGGAGGACCGCATCCTCTCCGAGCGGTTTTCCCGGACGAGCTTCAGTATCTTCTTTATCATGGTGATCTCCATCGTGCTGGCGTTCCTGGGACGGAACACCCTGAACTGGTTCGTCGACCTTACCTCCTTCGGGGCCATCGTCGGCTTCGGGTACACCTGCGCCGCCGCATGGAAGATCGCGAAAGCGGAGGGGAATAAAAAGCAGGCTGTCCTGAGCGTCGTCGGCACGGTGATCTCCGCTCTGTTCGCCGTGGTGCAGCTCGTCCCCAGCCTGACCGCCATGGAGGCCATGGGGAGCCAGGCATTCCTCCTGCTGTCCCTGTGGTGCCTGCTGGGCTTTGTGTTCTACTGGCGGACGATCAAATACGGCATGCTGACGGAACACAGCGGGATGTTCACCTCCGGCACGGTGCTGTTCGCGTTTCTGATCTACACGGCGATCATGTGGCTCGGCAAGCAGCTCGCCGGAAAGCAGAGCGTGGATGAGATCCGCTCCGCGCTGTTCGGCGGCGGCTTCGTTCTCCTGCTGATCATCTTTGTGGGACTCGCGGTCATGCTATACATCCAAAGGCTGGTCCGTATCAAGCATGAAGCCTCCGAGCGGGAGAAGATCCGCGCCGTGGAGGGAAGCCTTGCCAAGAGCCGGTTCCTTTTCAACATGTCCCACGACATCCGGACGCCCATGAACGCGATCCTGGGCTATACGAACCTCGCTTTGAAGGAGCCTACCTCCGATACGCAGCGCGACTATCTGACGAAGATCGAGAGCTCCAGCCAGCATCTGCTGGCGCTCATCAATGACATTCTGGAGATGAGCCGCATCGAGAGCGGAAAGGTGGAGCTGGAGTACGCTCCCGCCGATCTGTGCGGCATCCTGGACTCCCTGTACGACCTGTTTGCCGAGCAGATGAAGCAGAAGCAGATGGATTTCTCCGTCCACACCGCCCAGGTCCAGGACCGCTGGGTCTGGTGCGACAGGAATAATCTTAACCGGGTGCTGCTGAATCTCCTCTCCAACGCCTACAAATTCACTGACGACGGCGGCACGATCTCCGCCTCTCTCTACGAGCTGGGCAGCCCGGCGGACGGCTACGGCTCCTATGAGATCCGTATTCAGGACAACGGCATCGGCATGTCCAAGGAATTTGTGGAGCGGATGTGGGGCGCCTTTGAGCGCGAACGCAGTTCCACGGACAGCGGCGTGGAAGGCACCGGTCTTGGGCTGGCGATCACCAAGGGCATCGTGGATATGATGGGCGGCACCATCGAGGTGCTCACCGCCCCCGGCTGCGGCACGGAGATCCTTCTCCGCTTCAAGTTCCGGCTGGCGGAGAATGAGGAGATCCACAAAGAGAGCGTCGCTGTCGGGGCGGCGGACGAGGAGACGGTGGATTTCACGGGAAAACGCCTTCTGCTGGTGGAGGACAACGCCATCAATATGGAGATCGCGAAGATGATCCTGGAGCAGATGGGTTTTTCCCTGGAGACCGCCGAAAACGGACAGGCTGCCGTGGACATGGTCGCCGCCTCGCAGCCCGGGCATTTTGACGCTGTCCTGATGGATATTCAAATGCCCGTCATGGACGGCTACGCCGCCACGCGGGCGATCCGGGCTCTGGACAATACAGAGTTGGCGAGTGTGCCGATCTTGGCCATGACGGCCAACGCCTTCCGGGAGGACGTGCAGGCTGCCATGGACGCGGGCATGCAGGCGCACATCGCAAAGCCCATCGACATCGGCGACCTGACAAAAACGCTCCGATCGGTTCTGAGATCGTGATGCCGGGAGGCAGCGGCAATGTCTTCCGAAGAACGAACTGTATAGGTGAACGGACTGAAATATGTGAGCAACACACAGGGACACGACGCGGACTGACGGGATACGATCCCGGGCAGACGAAAAACTGCCGTGCGGTCTTTGAACAGGCCGACGCGCAGGTGCGCGAAGAGAAGAAGCTGCTCAAAAGCCCCGGCGCTGTGACCCGGCTATAAACAAACAGGAGGAAAGATACTATGCAAGAGAACCAGACGGCTTTCCGCCCCTCTCGCGACAGAAGGCGTATCTTGCTGATCGAGGATGAGTATGTCAACCAGGAGATCCTGAAAATGTTCCTGGAGGACAGCTATGACCTTGTTGTGGCGGGAACGGGAACGGAGGCTCTGAACATCATTCGTTCTCAATATGAGATGCTCAGTCTGATCCTGCTGGATCTGAATCTGCCGGATCTCAGCGGACTTGACATTCTGCGTCAGGTCAAGGCAGACTCCAGAACCGCCCGCCTGCCGGTCATTGTCGCGACCTCCGACGGCGACGCGGAGGTGGAGTGCCTGACGCTGGGCGCCATTGACTTTATTTCCAAGCCTTATCCGCGGCAGGAAGTCGTTCTGGCGAGAGTGCTGCGCACCATCGAGCTGTCCGAGGATCGGGATACCCTGAGCCTGACGGAGCGCGATCATCTGACCGGGCTATATAACAAGGAGTTCTTCAATCGCTACGCCGCCCAGCTCGACATCCATCACAGAGACTGCCCTATGGACGCGATCGTACTGAACGTCAATCAGTTTCATATGATCAATGACCGCTATGGAAAGGTCTACGGCGACGAGGTGCTCCGTCTGATTGCGGAGAAGATCCTGGAACTCGTTGAACAATCGGGCGGCATCGCAGGCAGGAGTGAGGCGGACAACTTCTGGATCTACTGCCCCCAGTGCGCGGATTATGGCGCGACCCTTGAAGCGGTGCAGGGTGACCTGAACGGAGACGGACAGAGCGAAAACCGCATCCGTCTGCGGATGGGCGTGTATTCCAACGTCGATAAGGAGCTGGACATCGAGCGCCGCTTCGACCGGGCCAAGCTTGCCGCAGACACCGTGAAGGGCAGCGTTACGAGGGTGATCGGGCGATATGACGACTCTATGCACGAGGCGGAGCTGCTTGCCGAACAGCTGATCGAGGACTTTCCCGCGGCGATCCGGGAGCGTCAATTCCAGGTTTACTACCAGCCCAAATTCGACGTGCGGCCCAATGAACCGATCCTTAACAGCGCGGAGGCTCTGGTGCGCTGGAGGCATCCGACGCTGGGTATGGTAAATCCGGGCGTGTTTATCTCCCTTTTTGAAAACAACGGACTCATTTCGACGCTGGATCAATATGTCTGGTCCGAAGCTGCGGCGCAGATCAGACAGTGGAAGGATCGTTTCGGGGTCACGCTGCCCGTATCCGTCAACGTCTCCCGTGTCGATATGCTCGATCCGGGGCTGATCGAGAAATTGCAGGAGATCGTGACGCGCAACGGGCTGACCACGCGGGAGCTTTTGCTTGAGGTCACAGAATCTGCCTATACGGAGGACGCGGAACAGATCATCGAAACTGTCACGCAGCTTCGCAAGCTGGGCTTTCGGATCGAGATGGATGATTTCGGTTCGGGCTATTCCTCCCTGAATATGCTCTCGTCGCTTCCCATCGACGCTTTGAAGCTGGACATGCAGTTTGTCCGAAACGCGTTCAGGGAGCGGAAGGACACCCGGCTTCTTGAGGTCATGATCCTGCTGGCAGAGTCCTTTGAACTGCCGACGATTGCCGAGGGCGTGGAAACGGCGGAACAGATGTTCACTCTCAAGATGATGGGCTGCGCGATCATCCAGGGCTATTATTTCTCGCGCCCTCTCCCTGCGGAAGCGTTTGAAGCGTTTATCGCGGAGAGAAAGGAAATCGAACCGCACACAGAAGCAAAGAGCGGCCTGACAAGAAAAGACAACTATACATATAATGCGCTCCACGACTCTCTGACCGGGCTCTATAACAACAGTGCCTTTGAGATCCTGTTCCATGACGCAGACCAGGAGCACATTGCCGTGCTGATCGCCGACATCGACGACTACCCCAATCTCAGGAAAAGCCGGGGGCGGGTATACGCAGACAACTTGGTTCGCCGTGTGGCTGAAGTTCTGCGAAGCAGCTTCCGCTCTGTGGATCATATTTGCCGGCTGAAGGAGGACGAATTCGTCGTCATCATGTCAAGGATCACAAGCTCGCAAAAAGAACTGGTCTTCTCCAAGATCGAGTCTGTTACCCAGGCCCTTCGGGAAGGAACGGACGAGCTTATGCCTGTCACGCTGAGCGTGGGTATCGCTTTCTCCGACCGGGAGCACCCGGACGGAGACATCTTTCAGGATGCGGACAAAGCGCTCTGGCGGATGCGGGAGATCCGGCATTCCGGTTATGCGGTATATTGAATTGTGATCAGGAAAGGATGAAAAGAAAATGACGGTTAACGATTTGAAAACCTACGGCGCCGATACCGAGGAAGGACTGCGGCGCTGCATGAACAACGAGAGCTTTTATCTTCGGCTGGTGAAAATGATCCCGGGAGACGCGAGCTTCCCGAAGCTCTATGACGCCGTTGACAAGGGCGACCTGGATGCCGCCTTTGAAGCCGCGCATGCGCTCAAAGGCAGTGCCGGCAACCTTTCGCTGACGCCGATCTTCGCGCCGATCAGTGAGATCACGGAGCTGCTCCGCGCGAGAACGCAGACGGATTATTCAGCGCTGATCAATCAGATCCGCGAAGCCCGGGACGAGCTGGCACACATCTGTGAGGAATAATCGCTTTCTTCACTGATTTCTGCGATCCTGCAGCAAACAAAGGCATGTCCTCTGCAGGTATCCTGAGAAAAGGAGCCTGCAGAGGCGGGAGACGTTTGAAAGAAGGATGGGTTTCGGTATGAAGAAAGCGCGGATCGCCATTGTCAATATCGCGATCATGGTGGGAATACTGATCTTTGTCATTCTGTATTCCAGCTATGAAGGCAAGGCCGCACTCCGCCGACAGGTGGAGAGCTTTGTGAGCACCACCGTCGCGATGGAGCATGTGACGGAGAATTATATGGCGGGCGAACAGCACATCTGCGACGTGTGGGCGCGCTATATCAACAGCAAGGGTATGAGTATCGAGGAGGCCGCCTCCTTCATCTGCATCTCTCATGTGACGCAGACCGCCTCTGCGCATATCGTGTATCTCGATACGCTGTCCGGTCTGTCTACGAGGGCAAGGCAGGATGCCGCCGACGACTATGCCGTCTCTTACGGACGGATAGGTCTTCTGAACGATGTGAGCTGGATCAATGATATCGGGAAATCCGTCAACATTTCCCGCGCCTATACAAACCCGGTCAACGGGGAACAGTCCATAGCCTTCTGCAATTATGTCACGCTTCAAGATTCAGAAACCGGCGAGCTCCGTGACGCCGTGCTGCTGCGCGTGCTACCGATCGCGGAGATGGCGCAGAAATGGATCTTCCCGCAGGAAGGGTTTGAAAACACCGAACTGTCCATGATTGATGCGAACGGCGATTATATCATCAAGGGCCATTCCTTCAAAAATTCCAGTTTCTTCGAGTTTTACAGGTCTTACAACACCATTGATCCAGCCTCCGCGCAGGAGTTCTTTGAAACCATCACGTCTTCGACCGGCTCCTTTACTATGCTCAACTCCCGCGGGGAGAAATGTATCCTCGCCTATACCCCGGTCGACGCGACAGGAGGATGGACGCTTCTCAGCTTCATGCCGATGAAGGATCTGCGCGTAAATACCGAAAACTGGCTGTTGATCGGCGTTATTTCCGCAGCCCTTCTGCTCCTCTTCGTGTTTGACCTGTCTGTCATGCTTAATTTCAATAAGAAGCTCCAGGCGGCGGCCAGAGAAGCGGCCTCGGCGAACAGGGCAAAAACCGATTTTCTCTCCACCATGTCGCATGATATCCGCACGCCGATGAACGCCATTATGGGCTTGACGACCATTGCGGAGAAGAATCTGGGAGACACGGAATCGGTGGCCGATAATCTTCGGAAAATCGGCCTTGCCAGCAATCATCTTTTGTCTTTGATCAACGACATCCTGGATATCTCCAAGGTGGAGAGCGGCAAGCTGAATCTGAGTCCCCTGACCTTCTCCATCGTCGATACGGTCGAGAACCTGGTCAACATCTCCCAGCCGATGATCAAGGAAAAGAACATCAGCTTCAGCTTCCGTATCAACCGTATGGAAAAGGAATATCTGTATGCTGATCAGCTGCGCCTGAATCAGATCTACATCAACATCCTTTCCAACGCGATCAAATACACGGAGCCGGGCGGAAGCGTCAGCGTAGATATGCGGGAGGAGGAAAGCGAGACGCCCGGCTGCGTCAAGCTGACCTACGTCGTTGCCGATACGGGCATGGGCATGAGCCCCGAGTTCATGGCAAAGATGTACGAGCCCTTCTCCCGTCAGACAGACAGCCGCGTCAACACCATTCAGGGCACCGGCCTCGGCCTTGCGATCACGAAGCAGATGGTGGATCTGATGAACGGCGTCATCGACTGCCAGAGCGAGCTGGGGAAGGGCACGACCTTCACCATCGTTTTGGATATTCCGGTCGCGGACAAGCAGCTCGACGACATGCGGCTCGAGCCCATCGACGTGTTGATCGTGGACGACGACACGGTCCTGCTGGAGACCGCCGTGGACGCGCTGGAGTCCTTGGGCGTCACCGCGGAGAAGGCCGAAGACAGCGTAACGGCGCTGGAGATGATCCGGCAACGTCAGGAGTCCGGCCGACAGTACGGCGTCGTGATCCTGGACTGGAAGATGCCCGGCATGGACGGCGTGGAAGCTGTAAGGCGCATCCGATCCGAGATCGACGAGAACGTCCCGATCCTGCTGATCTCGGCCTATGACTGGTCCGACATCGAAGACGCGGCAAAGGATGCCGGCGTAAACGGCTTTATCAGCAAGCCCCTCTTCCGCTCAAAGCTGTATGATAAGATCAACGAGCTTCTGGGAACGGAAGCGAAGTCTGCGGAGCCGGAGGATGATTACTCCGACCTTGCCGGAATAAGCATTCTCGTCGCGGAGGATAACGACATCAACTGGGAGATCATCTCCGCCATGCTGGGGATGTTTGGAATCGTGACGGAGCGCGCGGAGAACGGTCAGATATGCGTCGACAAGATGAAGGCGGCGGAACGCGGACAATACGCCCTTGTCTTCATGGATATCCAGATGCCGGTCATGAACGGACTGGATGCCGCAAGGAATATCCGCGCGCTGGAGGATCCGTGGGCGTCCTCTATCCCGATCATCGCCATGACGGCGGACGCGTTTTCGGAAAATGTCACAGAATGCCTGAACGCCGGCATGAACGGACATATCGCAAAACCCGTAGACATCAGACTTGTCATCAAAGAGATCCGCAGGATCAAGGAGGAAAAGAAAGCATGAAAAAGCTGATCTGCATCATTTTAGCCATTTGCGCAGCCGTATCGCTGACAGCCTGCGGCGGCAAAACGCAGGAGGAGACCGCCGCGGGATTCAAGCCGGCTCTCGACACCAATACAAGCTGCAGCATCACGGTAGTTGGAAGCTATGACAACTTTGAGGCGCTGGAGGCGGAATTTGACCGGTTCAACGAGTTCTATCCGAACGTTCAGCTCAGCTATGTGAAGCTGGACGACTACAGCAATACGCTGGTCACCGCGCTGGAAGGCAATGACAAACCCAATATTTTCTTCACCACCGCCTCGATGATCGGGAACGAGCAGTATGATCCGGTATTTGCTCTTGCGGAGGATCTTGCGGACCCGGCCCTGGGTTTGGATCTGGACTGCATCCGCCCCGGCCTCATCAACCATGACGCGGAAGGCCGCGTGCTGCTGGTTCCGGTTTTTTCCCGATCCTATGGTATGCTGGTGAACAAGGACCTGTTTGAAAAGGAAGGGCTCGACATTCCAACTACATGGACGGAGCTGCTGGCCGTCTGCGAAGCGTTCCGCGGCAAAGGCTGCTCAAGCCCCATGATGGGCTACAGTCTTAAGTCGTCGAGCTGTTTCATGTACACTGTCGCCTACCCGCTGTTTGCGGCTGCCCTTGCCGAAAACCCGGAAGCGCTTGTGCTCGCCAATGAACTGGATCCCGCGGCGGGAGAAACCATGCGCCCGGCCCTGGAGGCGGTGGAGCAGCTGATCGGAAGCGGCTGTATCGATCTCGACGCGTGCGATATGATCGAGGACAACTATACCCAGGTGATCCTCCGCTTTTTTGAAGGCGATGTGCCGATGATGATCTGCGCCGGTGATACCGTATCCGGCACCAGAAAACGGGAGAGTCAGTCGGAGGCATTCACCAATGCGCCCTTCGATTACTCGTTTGCCCCGATCCCCTTGACGGAGGAAGGCGGATATTTTATCGACAGTCCTTCCGTGGAGTTCTCCGTCAACAAGGACTGCGACGATCTGGATATGACAAACGAATTCATGCGGTTTCTGATCACAAGGGAAGAGCTGAACGCGATGGCTTCGGTGAAGCGCCTGGTAACGCCCACTACCGATCTGTCCTTTGATGCGGTTTACGCTCCTTTCGGGCAGGTGCCGTCGGAGCGTACCATCTCTCCGGAGGTGCTCGGCATTACGGATGCGCTTACGGTTCAGATCCGACTCGCGGCGTTCCAGGTCGGAAAAGGCGATATCACGGTGGATGAAGCCGTCACGATGTACGGAAGCCTGGAAGAAACGCAGTAATCCACGGGCGAAAAGCATCCCGGCATACCCGTCGGACCGGGGGCTCTGTCTGAGACAACGGAAGCGCTGATGAAGTGTATATGATATGAAAAGAGGCTGACCATGGCGAACAAGGTTTTCCAGATGAATGATCAGACGGCGTTCATGATCCGGGAACTGGGCGGACACATGCCCGGGGGGTTCTTCATTTACAAAGCCGAAGAGCCGGAAGAGCTTCTCTATGCAAACAAGCCTGTCTTTGATATCTACGGCTGCGACGATCTTGAGGATTTCAAAAAGCTGACGGGCTATACCTTCCGGGGCATGGTGCATCCGGAGGATTACCGCCGCATCTCAGACTCCGTTGCGGAACAGATCGACGCCAGCGATGACAACATGGACTATGTGGAATACCGGATCATCCGCAAGGACGGCGCCGTCCGCCGGGTGGACGACTACGGCCACTATCTGGAGACAGACGTTTACGGAGGAGTTTATACGGTCTTTATTTCCGACATCACGGAGAAGCATGAACGGATCGTGTCGGAACTGGAAGGTCATAAAGCGACGATCGACACCCTGAACGAGACCATCGGCAGGATGGACGCTGATCACCTCACTTTCAGCAGCGTCGCACAGGCTCTCGCCGGGGACTATTTCAGCATTTATGTGGTCGATCCCGACACAGAAGCCTTTGTCGAGTACAGCTCCTCGGAGGAGTACAAGAATCTGGGTATCGAAACGCAAGGGGCGAACTTCTTTGAGCTGAGCCGCAGGAACATGGAAACCTTGATCTATCCGGAGGATCGGGAACGCTTTATGGCGGTTTTTTCCCGTGAAAGGGTACTGAAAATCATCGAACGGGACGGCCACTTCACGACAAAATACCGTCTTATGCTCAATGGCATTCCTACGTATGTCAGCATGAAGGCAACTCTTCTGGAAAACCGGAACGAACGCCGACTGATCATCGGCCTCACCAACATCGACGCCCAGATGAAGCGCGAGGAGGAATTCCGGAAACATATGGCGGAGGCAAGGACCCGCGCGAAAAACGATTTTCTTGCCAACATGTCCCATGATATCCGCACCCCGATGAACGCCATCGTGGGTTATACGAACATCGCCAAAAGCCATTGGGATGAGCCGGAGGTCGTAGCGGACGCGCTGGATAAGATCGGTTCCTCCAGCCATTTTCTGCTCTCTCTGATCAATGATATTCTTGATATCTCCAAGATCGAAAGCGGAAAAATGCAGCTCAGCTTGGCAGCCTGCGATCTCAGAGATATTTTCCGGCGTATCGAGGATATTACGGCGCTGCAGGCGAAGAACAAGTCCATTACGATCACCTATTCGCACGACACAGTACATCATTACAAGGTAATGGCAGACGACCTGCGGATCGAGCAGGTCCTGATCAATATCACCGGCAACGCCATCAAATACACGCCGGAGGGGAAGAGCGTCGAGCTGATCGCGGAAGAACTCGGAGCGACAGAAGACAAAAAGATAAAATATCGCTTCATTGTCAGAGATACCGGCATCGGTATCAGCAAAGAGTATTTGCCTCATATATTCGAGAGCTTCACACGTGAAGAGAAAACAACAGTAAACCGCGTGCAAGGCACGGGCCTCGGGCTTGCGATCACAGCCAAAGTCGTTGAAATGATGGGCGGCGTGATCTCAGTCAAAAGCAAGCAGGGCGAGGGCTCGGAATTCACGGTCGAGCTTGCTCTGGAGCCCTCCGAGCCGGACGAGAATACCGCGGAGGCGAACGAGATCCAGTATGCCGCTCTGAACGGCAAGCGGGTCCTGCTGGTAGAGGACAACGCGATCAACGCGGAGATCGCCACCATCGTGCTTGAGCAGTACGGGATCGCGGTCGACCACGCCGAAAACGGCCGGATCGGCGCAGATAAAGTGAAGAATGTCGAAGCCGGTTATTACAGCGCCGTCCTCATGGACATTCAAATGCCGGTCATGAACGGCTACGAGGCGACGCGGGCCATCCGGTCATTACCGGGTGAGTATTACAGGACGCTTCCCATCATCGCCATGAGCGCGAACGCCTATGACGAGGATATTCGGGCGAGTCTGGACTCCGGGATGAACGCTCATATCGCCAAGCCTTTCCAGCCTGACGATTTGATAAAAACACTGTGCCGGTATATAGTCGATCAGTGAACACGAGCTATGCGGACTATGAGAGGATCATCGGACAATAAGCAGACGGAGGAAAAAGCATGAAGATCAGAAAGAATACGGCGTTTTTGACATGCACCGCAATATTGCTGTTCCTCATCCTGTCGCTCGGCGCGCAGATGTCGATAACGGCAGCGGCTGCGGGTCACGAGGGCATCACCGTCCGTGTAGGCTATTATGAAAACGAGGTTTTCCAGGAAGGCGCACGGGAGGGAGCTGTCAAATCCGGGTACGCCTATGAGTACTATCAGAAGCTCTCGGAGTATACCGGATGGCAGTATGACTATGTTTACGGCGAATTCGGAGACCTGTACCAGATGCTTCTGGACGGCGATATAGATTTCCTCGCGGGTCTTGCCTGGCGGGAGGATCGTGAGGAGATCATAGGGTATCCGGACGCGGCTATGGGCAATGAGACATATAACCTCGTCAAGCATGACGCCGATGAGGATATAACCGTCGCCCCCTCTACGCTGGACGGGAAAAAGATCGGCGTCCTCGACAGTGCAATGGCGGGTGTGCTGCAAGCGTATCTGGAGGAGCATGAGGTACAGGCTGAAATCGTTCTTTTCCGGGACTATGAGCCCCTTTTTGACGCTTTTGACAACCATGACATTGACGTTATGGCCGTGGAGGGAGACGGGGCATACGGACGGCCTAACGCAGAGCTTTTATATGCGTTTGGCGCTTCAGACTATTATCTTTGCGTTGCGAAATCACGCCTAGAGCTGTTGACTGAACTGAATGAAGCGCAGACGGAGCTTGCGGCGAATGAGCCGAACTATATCAACTCGCTGCGCAGCAGATACTATCCTGTCAGCATTTCGAGCCGAGCCTTTTCCGCGACTGAGAAGCAGTGGCTCTCCGGGCACGACGAGCTGCGTGTAGGTTATCTGAATCACTATCTGCCATACAGTGACACGGACGATTCGGGGGATGTGACCGGGATCGTCAGAGATGTCGTTCCGAGGATGCTGGAGGAGCTCGGTATCAGTCACATTTCCGTTTCCTTTGTCGGCTACGACAGCTACGACAGGATGATCTCCGCCCTGAGCGACGGAGAGATCGATACGGCCTTCCCCGTTGGCGGCGGTCTGTACTATTCCGAGGAGAGCGGTATTTTCCAGTCCGCACCCGTCGTATCTGCCGCCACGGAGCTGGTCCACCGGGGAGAGTATACGGAGGAAACGACAGCCCGTTTTGCGGTCAATGAGAACAACCGTATGCAGTATTACTTCGTGCTGACCCATTATCCGGACGCCGAGATCGTTTTCTATCCCTCGATCGACGACTGCCTGCAGGCGGTCAGCGAAGGCAGTGTGGGCTGCACCACCTTGAACGGACTGAGAGCGAACGATATCCTGCGCAACAGCCGTTACAGCGGCCTGGCTCTGCTCCAGACGACGTATGACGACGACCGGTGCTTTGGCGTTCAGATCGGCAACGCCGGACTTTTGAGACTGCTCAACCGGGGCATCAACGTGCTGGGCTCTGATTACGCGCAGAATCTGGCGTTCCGCTATACGGATCAGTTGTATTCCTATTCCGTATGGGACATGATCCAAAACAACATGGCGCTCTTTGGCAGCGCTATCCTCGGCATCGCCGCTTTGATCATCCTGTTTCTCGTTCGCGACGCCAGAAGATCCAGGCGGGAGATCCAAAACAAGGAAAACGCCCGGGTCGAACTGGAAAAGGCGAATACGGAGCTGGCAGAAAGCCAGGCGGCGAAGCAGCGCGAGCTGGAGGAACGGCTAGCGCTGCAGGGGGAATTGCTGGAGCAGCAATCGCGCCGGGAGCAGCAGGACAAGATGATCACCGCTCTGGCGTCGGATTATCGCTGCGTATATCACGTTGATCTGGATCGTGACGATGCCGTCTGTTATCGGGAAGATCCCACGGACTCCGAGCAGACGAAAGAAGGGATCCACTTTCCGTATCATGAACGCTTTGTCTGGTATGCAGAGCATTGTGTCGCGGAGAACTACCGCGAAGGTTTTCTGCGGTTCATCGACCCGGAGTACATACAGTCGGCGCTTTCAAACGAGCTGATCATTGCCTATCGGTATCTCGCCCAAAGAAATGGGAAAGAGTACTATGAAATGATCCGTATGGCGGGCGTGCGCCACGCGGAGGATCGCGACGACCACATCGTACACGCCGTGGGCCTCGGTCTCACAGTCATCGACGAGGAAATGCGGGAGGCGATGGCGAAGAACCGGGCGCTGGCGGAGGCGCTCAGCGCAGCCGAGGAAGCAAATAAAGCCAAGACGGCATTCCTGTCCAACATGAGCCACGAGATCCGCACCCCAATGAACGCGATCATCGGTCTGAACAACATCGCCATGAACGATCCCACGGCCAGCGATAAGGTCAAGGAATACCTGGGAAAGATCGGCGATTCCGCCCATCATTTGCTGGGGATCATCAACGACATCCTGGACATGAGCCGCATCGAATCCGGACGCATGACCATCAAAAAGGAGGAGTTCTCCTTTGCCAAGGCGCTGGAGCAGGTCAACACGATCGTCAGCGGCCAGTGCCGGGACAAGGGGCTCGTCTACGACTGCCGCGTCATCGGTCAGGTGGACGATTATTATATCGGCGACGCCACGAAGCTCAAGCAGGTGATGATCAACATTCTCGGCAACGCGGTCAAGTTCACGCCGGAGGGCGGGACGGTCCGCTTTATGATCGAGGAGGGACCGCGCTATGACGGGCAGGCGACGCTCCGCTTTATCATCAGCGACACCGGCATCGGTATGAGCAAGGAGTTTCTGCCCCGGATTTTTGACGCCTTCAGCCAGGAGGACTCTTCCTCCACCAGCCGCTACGGTTCGACGGGCCTGGGCATGCCGATCACCAAGAGCATCGTGGAGCTCATGAACGGCCACATTGAGGTAGAAAGCGAAAAGGGCAAGGGCACTGTTTTTACGGTAACCGTTACGCTGGGCGAATCGGAGAGAAAGAATCTCCCAACCGAAGAGGATGATTTGGTTTCCAAGGATATGAGCGTTCTGGTGATCGACGACGACCGGATCGCTCTTGAACACGCGGAAATCATTCTCGGCCAGGTGGGCGTAAGCTGCGATACGGCGGAATCCGGCTGGGAGGGCGTGGACAAGGTCCGCATCCGTCACGGGCGGCGGGAGGACTATGATCTGATCCTGATCGACTGGAAAATGCCCGAAATGGACGGCGTCGAGACGACGCGGCATATCCGTGAGATCGTCGGTCATGATACGCCCATTATCATCCTTACGTCGTTTAACTGGGAGGAGATAGCGGATGAGGCCAAGGAGGCCGGCGTAGACACCTTCGTGTCAAAGCCGCTGTTTGCCGAGAACGTGATGGACGAGTTCAGGGAAGCCTTCCGCCGCAAGCATGAGGCGCTGGAAGAGAATACAGCGGATCTGAAGGGACGCAGGGTACTACTGGCGGAGGACGTGGCGGTGAACGCCGAGATCATGATGATGGTGCTGGCTATGCGGGAGATAGAGGTCGATCTTGCAGAAAACGGCAGGGTCGCCGTGGACCTGTTTGAAAGCCATGAGCCGGGCTATTACGACGCGATCCTGATGGATATGCGCATGCCGGAAATGGACGGGCTCGAGGCAACGCGCCATATCAGAGCCTCTGATCACGCCGACGCGAAAAGCATCCCGATCATCGCGCTCACTGCCAACGCTTTCGACGAGGACGTTCAGCGCAGTTTGCAGGCCGGGCTGAACGCGCATCTGAGCAAGCCCGTCGAGCCGGAGCTTTTGTTTGAGACGCTGGAAAAGCTGATAAAGTAAAAGTGTCAAGCGGCAGGTGTATTCAAATGCCGCCGGACAAGAAAACACAGCAAGAAAACACAAATGGCATTCTGTGCTTTTTCTTCGATCGTATGGGAGCGGATGGAAAGAGGATGGAAAGCAGCAGATACTGGCTTCCCTGTTCCATTAGTAATTATACTAATGGCGCACTTATATACTGTGGTCTCTCGAACCACAGTATGTGCGCTCTGCGAGGCAACGCCCGGACCGAGAAGGTCCGGGCGTTTTGCGTCGCTGCGCTCCATCCAGGGGACGTGCCCCTGCGAGCGCTTGCGCGCTCTACCCCCACCGCTTCCGCGGCTGTCTTCCGAGAAGAGAATATCCTTCACATATTTTTTGTTCCAAATTAACGCAAATGCGAAACAAAATGTTCCAAATGATATTGACTTACGGTTTTCTGCCTGCTACGATACTGTTATGAAACGACTTGTTCCTGTTCTGTTTGGAGGCTCTTATGCGCAAAAAAGATGAAAACCGTATGCAGGTTATACGAGACTGCATCGACAGTTATTACAGCGCCTACGGCGAGATACCCACCGTGCGTGACATTTCCGCAAACACCGGTATCGCCGTCACCACGGTCCATCGTTATCTGACGGCGCTGAAGGAATCCGGCGAGCTCGAATACAATGGTCGCCGCTCCATCATCACAAAGCGGATCAACATGGAATCGGCGCAGTATTCCATGCCGGTTCTCGGTTATGTGCGCTGCGGCCCCGGCGAGGAAGAGGAAGAAGCGGTCATCGAGTACATCCGCCTGCCGGAGAGCATGGTCGGCCGGGGCGAGTTCTTCGCCCTCATCGCCAAGGGCGAGTCCATGATCGACGTCGGTATTCATCCCGGTGACTATGTGATCATAAGAAAGCAGAACTACGCTGAGCCCGGGGAACTCATCGTTGCGCTGTACGAAGGACTGAACAATTTGAAACAGCTTGCCTATGACGATGACGAGCACCGATATGTTCTGCGGTCCTGCAATGAGGATAAGGAATCCTATCCCGACATTTCGTTCGAGGAGCTCACGATCCAGGGCGTGGCCGTGGGCGTCTATCACGGATTTTGATTTCGTTAATATGAGCAATTTCATCCGGCGGTGACAAGATTCGACAGTTTTCGCTCTTCCGTTTTGTTACACTATAGCTCAGCTTCGACTTACTTCGCGTGCTCCAATCTGGAAACGCGATTTCATCACAGAGCTCAAAAACGACCTGGTCATTTTTACCATATCGTTTTCGCCTGAGGCCCCTTTTGAGGACTCAGGCGATCCTGCCCCTGGACAAAACGATTGACCCATTTTGGGATAATCGTTTTTCAAGTCTTTCTAAAACCAAGAAAGAAAGAATGATGTTCAACCTGAAAGCCTATCCACCCATCGAGCGAAATGCGGACGGCTCTCTCATCCGCATGAAGCTTCGCCAGTCGTGGGCGGTCAAACGGATCATCCGGGAGCATTGCTGCAATCTTCAGGATGAACGGAACTGCCTTCTGCTGGATGACGGTGAAGAAGTCACTTGCCCACAGCTTCGCAACCGCTCGGTGTGCTGCACGTTTTTCCGAAACGTACTTCTGAAGCTCGCTGAGGCCGCCGGGCTGGAAGCGGAGATCTTCCATGAGGATAATGTGCGCCTCTGCGCCCGATGCGGAAAGCCATATATTGCCCATGGCAATCGAGCCAAATACTGCGACGAATGCAAGGTCATCACAAAGAAGGAACAGCAAGCGGAATACGCCCGCCGAAAGAGGGCGAGACGTCGAAAAATAGAGATTTGAACCCCGGGTGTATCAAGGCTTTCCGGACGCAGAGGTCGGGGTGCCCGCATACCTTGTACCACCTACCCCAAAAGAGGTAATTCAAATGAACCCACAGATCGAAGAATTGCGTGCCGAGCAGGAACAGATCCAACAGGAGATTGAGCAGCTCGAGCATCAGCAGGTGCTGATAGAAAACAAGATATCCTACTTCAAAGGCGCGGATCGCCGGAAGCGATCCCACCGTCTTATCACCCGCGGCGCGGCGGTGGAAAGTATCGTCCCCGCCGTGAAGGACATGGATCAGGTGGATTTCTATGAGCTCATGGAAAAGGTCCTGACCCACCCCGCCGTAATACCGCTCCTGCCCGGAGGCAATGAAGATGGCACTGTACCACTTCCACCTGACGCAGATCAAGCGCAGTGAGGGTAAGACCGCCATGGCCGCGGCAGCCTATCGCGCCGGGGAAAAGCTGCACAGCGATTACTACGGTTTTGACTATGACTACACCCGCAAGAGCGGCGTCGTGCATACGGAAATCATGCTGCCGCCTCATGCTCCAAGAGAGTATGCAGACCGAAAGACACTATGGGACGCCGTGGAGAAGGCTGAGCGCGGCAAGAAAGCTCAGCTCGCCCACAGCTTTGACATTGCCTTACAGACCGAGTTTTCGCTGGAAGAGAACATCGCCCTGGCGAGGCAATTTGTAGCGGAGCAGCTCGTCGCCCGGGGCATGATCGCCGACCTTGCGGTACATTTGCCGGACAAGGATGACGGCATTGACAATCCGCACTTCCATGTAATGTGTCCCATCCGACCTCTGAACCCGGACGGCTCTTGGGGTCTGAAGCAGCGCCGGGAATATGTACTGGACGAGCACGGCAACCGGATCGAGGATGAAAACGGCAACTACATATTCAACGCCGTGCCCACGACCAACTGGAGCCAGCCGGAGACGCTGGAGGAGATGCGCCGGGCCTGGGCGGAGATGTGTAATCGCCGGTTTGAAGCTAAGGGTTTCGATTGCAGGATCGACCACCGATCCTATGAGCGCCAGGGCATCAAGCAGGTGCCCACGACCCACGAGGGTCCCAACGTCCGCAAGATGGAGGCCAAGGGCATTGAAACAGAAAAAGGCAAGCTGAACCGTTGGATCCGCAATGTCAATCGCTCGTTTGCCAACCTCAAAGCAAGGCTCGCGGCGCTGCTGGAGGCGCTCGACGCCATCATAGAGGAACAACGTAAGGCGCGGGCAAAGTTCGAGGCCGAAAATATCGCCACGCTGCTGAACACCTATTACCGCCGCCGCAATGCCGGGGCATACAGCTCCAGAGCCCGCGCGAACAATCTGCAGGAGCAGATCGACACCTTTGAATACCTGCAGGCCAAGGGCATCAATACGCTGGACGATCTGAAAGACGCCGTCCAACAGCTGGGTGACCGTGTCACCGATAAGCAGACGACGATCCGGGACAGGCAGAACCGGATCAAGGAGATCGACGACCTCCTGACCTGCGTTGAGAACTATAAGCGGCTAAAGCCCCTGTTCGATGAGATGAACAGGATCCGATGGAAGAAAAAGCGCGAGCAGTTCCGGCAGGACCATGATGGCGAGCTCAAGCTGTTCTACCTCGCCCGCAGGAAGCTGAATGAGGCGCGGCAGGGAGACGAACCCCTTCCCCTCGCGGCAATGAAAAAGGAACGGACTGCGCTGATAGAGAAAAATAAGAGCGATTACGCCTCTTTGAAAGACGAGCGTACCGAGTTTCTCAAGCTGCAGAAGATCAAGGCCCATCTGGAATCCGCGCTGCGATCCGAACCCGAGCGCAGCCGGGAGCCGGATCGATGAACACGATAGACGGAGGAATGATCTGTTATGGACGAACAGTTTGAATATGAATTGGTTGAAGGCGATGCCCCAGCCGATTATGGGACACCTCCCGAGAGTTTTCTAAGGGAATGTGAGGAATACTGGGCCAACACCATGAAGCCCTTTCATAAGACCATAGAACGGAAGATCGGCAACACCACCTACGTCATCGAGACAGAGTTTGCCGGCCGGGAGAGTCTTGCCGACAAGCTCCGGCGAATGATGATGGGAGACGATGAAAAATGATGGTGACAAACCACGGTGATTATGTTAAGCTCGACGCAGGCACTACGATACTGTCAGCTGACCAACCCGAAAAGGAGGATAATATGTTGGATCAGCAAACAATCACCGTCCTGTACTGCCGCCTCAGCAACGAGGACGCTTTGGACGGCGAGAGCAATAGTATCGCAAATCAGCGGAGTATACTTCAAGCATACGCAGACAGTCATGGGTTCACCAACACCCGCACGTTCATCGATGACGGCTACACCGGCACGAATTTCAACCGCCCTGGCATACAGGAAGCGCTGTCGCTGGTAGAGCAGGGGCTTGTATCCACCTTCATTGTCAAGGATATGAGCCGCTTCGGACGCGATTACCTGCAGGTGGGTCAGTACACGGAGCTCATCTTCCCCAGCTACGACGTTCGGTTCATCGCTATCAACGACGGCGTAGACAGCGCCTATGGCGACAACGACTTCACCCCGTTCCGGAACCTGTTCAACGACTTCTATGCCAAAGACACCAGCAAGAAGGTGCGGGCCGTCTTCCGGGCGAAGGCGGCGAGGGGCGAACACCTCAGCGGCCCTCCCTATGGGTATATGGACGATCCCGACCAGCATGGACATTGGATCATCGACCCGGAGGCTGCGAAGGTCGTGAAGCGCATCTTTGACCTAGCGATCGACGGGAAAGGGCCGGATCGTATCGCCCGGATCCTGGAGGATGATCACGTTCCGACTACCAAGGCCCTGTATGCGGCAAGGAAAGGAAAGCCTCTTCCGGAGCGCCCCTATCATTGGGCTGAGCAGTCTATCGTGGATATACTGGAGCGTCAGGAGTACACCGGCTGCACATGCAGCTTCAAGACCTATTCCCGGTCCTATAAGCTCAAGAAGCGGATCCCGAACAAGCCGGAAGATATGATCGTTTTCCCGAACACGCAGGAGGCCATCGTTCCGCAGGCGCAGTGGGATCGTGTGCAGGAGCTTCGGAAGAACAAGCGCCGTATGACCAAGGCTGACCGCCAGGGACTCTTCTCCGGCCTGCTGTTCTGTGCAGACTGCGGCGGCAAGCTCCATTTTGCTACCTGCAAGAGCTTTGAGGGGAAACAGGATCACTACATCTGCTCTCATTATAAGAGCGGACGCGGTACCTGTTCCGCCCACTACATCCGGGAGGATGTTCTGCGGGAGATCGTCCTTGAACGCATCCAGGCCATCAACCTGTATATCCACGACGATGTCAACGGATTCCAGGAAGAGTGGCTGCAGAACCGCCGTGAGGATCATCAGCGGAACATCCGCGAGGATAAGAAGCGGCTGACCCAGGCCAGGAAGCGCTTTGATGAACTCGATGTGCTCATCACCCGGGGATACGAGGATGCCGTACTCGGAAACCTGAGCATGGAGCGTTACAAGAAGATGGCCGAGGGGTACGAGGCAGAGCAGGATCGTCTGAGACTGGAGATCATCGCGCTGGAGGAATGGGTCAACCAGCAGGTAGAGATGAACGACGACCTGGATCGCTTCATCGCCCTGGTGGAGAAGTATGAGGAGATCATTGAACTGACGCCCTCTATCGTGAACGAGTATGTGCAGAAGATCGTGGTCCATGCCCCGGACAAGTCCAGCGGCAAGCGCAGACAGCGCGTTCAGATCTTCTTCAACTTCCTAGGCGAGTTCAACCTCCCCACCCTGAACGAACCCGTGATCATTGAAAACACCCCGAAAAACAGAAAGACCACATGACCATAATGGTCACACGATCTTTCTGCGGGCAAATAGTTACTTATCACTATTAACCCTTGATTTTCCGAGGTTTTTTGCATGTTCGTTGGTCTCGATCAGCGCTTGCTGAACTGCGGCGCTCTACGGGCTGCCTTGAGACCGTATTTCTTACGCTCTTTCATTCTCGGGTCACGGGTCAGGAGACCGGCGGCCTTGAGTGCGGGACGATAGCTCTCATCGAGGACGACGAGGGCACGGGCGATGCCGTGACGGATGGCGCCGGCCTGGCCGGACACGCCGCCGCCCTTGACGGTGGCTTCGACGTCGACCTTGCTCACCGTGTTGGTGGTGACCAGAGGCTGACGGACGATGAGCTTCAGGGTCTCGAGACCGAAGTAATCGTCGATCTCACGGCCGTTGACGGTGATGACGCCGCTGCCGTTGGGAATGAGGTGAACGCGGGCCACGGAGGACTTCCGGCGGCCGGTGCCGTACATATAGGGCTTCTTGGTCTTATAGGTTGCCATATTCGTTTACCTCCTTAGAAATCCCAGACTTCGGGCTTCTGGGCGGCGTGGGTGTGCTCAGAGCCGGCGAAGATACGAAGACGCTTGAGCTGCCACTGGGCGATGGTGTTCTTCTGCAGCATGCCGCGGACGGCAAGACGCATGGCCAGATCGGGCTTCTTCTCCATCAGGGTCTTGTACTGGGTTTCCTTCAGTCCGCCGGGATAACCGGAGTGGGTACGATAGTACTTCTGCTCCAGCTTCTTGCCGGTGAGGACGGCGTCCTTGGCGTTGATGATGATGACGTAGTCGCCGCAGTCAACATGCGGGGTGTAGTCGGTCTTGAGCTTGCCGCGAAGCAGATCGGCGGCGAGGGCAGCCGTCTTGCCCATGGGCTTGCCGGCGGCATCAAGAACGTACCACTTGCGGGCCGCAGCGGCCTGCTCCTTGGTTACCAGGGTAGTAGACATGTTCTTCCTCCGAAAATAACATAATGTTTGACAATTTCAGGGCGACGGGGAACGGGGCGTCCCCGAACGCGCTTCATCTTTATACCACAAGGCAGCAGGCTTGTCAACGGAAAACTTTTCAAACAAATTGAAATCTCTCGAATTCTCCCGAAATCTCCCGAAAACTCAAAAATACAAAAAATGAATTTTCAAAAATCGGGCATCTCAGGTTGAGATGCCCGATTGGTTCAGCCGACGCCTCCGTCGATGAAGAGGTATTTGTTCTGGAAATCCGCCTGGGTCAGCGTATTGCCGGTCTCCCGGATCTCCAGATTCTCCGCGACCCTGCGGACGGTGTCCATGCCGAGCTGTCCGCAGACCTCGATGATCCAGCCCTGTTCTGCGTTGGAGAGAAGAACATAATTGTACTCAAGGTCATAGGCGTCGATATGCAGATCCATTTCGGGAATGTCCCGCTCTTCGAAGTGCTGTTTTCCATGGAAGCTCAGCACATCCACACCCGGCTCGTCCCAGTGTTCTTCTGTGACATTCTCCGGCGTCTGATAGAGCATCAGCATGGCGCCGCCGTCATTGAACTGGGCCATGGAATAGGCCTCGATCAGGATCGGCTGGCCGATGTTCCTGTATTCTTCCGGATACTTGTCTTCGTTCTCTGACCAGCACAGGGACTCAGAAGCAAAGCGCCGAAACCAGGTGTCCTTATCGATCCCGTTCCAGGGCGCACTGCCGGGGAGTTCTTCGGGAAGGTCGAAGGGAAGCCAGCCGGGCCGGAACTCGATCTCCCGGCTCTCCGCAACCGCCGGGAAGGTCAGGACGAGCTTGGCATCGGACCATTCCAGATAGCCGTTTTCACTGTCGTCCCAATGGATCTGAAAGGTCTCTTTCGCGTCCGGGACGCGGGTGGAGATGGAAAAAAGACCGGCGGCAAATGCCGTGACGGTGAACAGGCAGACAAGAACTGCCGCAATCAGAAGAATCCTGCCGGCCTTGTGTGCGCTGGCCTGTTTACGGGATGAATCAAGATACATGAGATTGTCCTCCTTCATATCACCGAGGAAGACCGACGCGGACGCAAGATAATCATCCGAGATCCCGCTCATGGCATCGAAAAGAGAATCGCGGTTCAGCATAAGCCCTCCTCCTTCAGATAAGTCTGCAGCTTCAGCCGGGCCCGGCGAAGCACGGTTTTGGTTTTCCCGATGGTCCACCCGGTGCGGGCGCTCAGCTCCGCGTGGGAAGCGGCGTAGAAATACCGCGCGATGAAGGCGTCACGCTCCAGGGGCTTCAGCGTTGCAAGAAAGCGGTTTACCGCCTCCGTGAGTTCATTGGCTTCCACGACTCTCTGCGGATCGGTGCCTCCCGGGATGCACTCGGCCAGTTCATCCAGCACAAGGTCAATCTCGGCCCCGCCGCGCTTGGCGGCACGAGTTTCACGCAGGCGGGAGATCGCGAGATTTCTCGTCACACGGGAGAGCCAGGCGGAAAACAGCTTCGGCTTCTCCGGCGGGATGGCATTCCAGGCGTGCAGCCAGGTGTCGTTGACACATTCTTCTGCGTCTTCGCGGCTGTTCAGAATGCGGTCCGCGACACAGAAGCAGAGCCGCCCGTATTTCGTCTCGGTCTCGGTCAGCGCCGCCGTCTGCCGCAGCCGGTACAGATTCAGGATTGCTTCGTCGTCCATCGGTATCCTCCATCGGGTTCAGAACGTTCTCACCCCTACAGACGCAGAAAAAGAGAAAAAGTTTCATCTTCCGGCGAAAAAACTGCTGCCGGGAATTCCGGCAGCAGAAAAAAGTTCGGAAACGGTTTCGAGACAGCTTATCCGCCGATCTGATTCATGTTCCTTGCGGCGTGACTGCGCTCGGTGTAGGACAGCTCTCCGTGCCATTTCGGCTTGGAGAGAATGGCCGAACGCAGGGCCTCCAACATGCCCTCATAATCCAGCCCCTTCAGGGAGATCTCATCCGAAGAATGGAGGCAGGGCTTGATCTTCCCGTCAGCCGTGAGCCGGATGCGGTTGCATTCGGCGCAGAAGTGCGCGCTTACCGGGCTGATGAGGCCGACATTTCCCTGCGCGCCGGGAAGCCGGAAGAGTTTCGCAACGCCGCCGTCAGCCGGAACGGGACACAGTTCCGGGAGCCGGTCGGTCACAACCGTGTAGGGGATGAAGGCTTCCGGTCCGAAATCTCCGCTGTCGTACATGGGCATGAGCTCAATAAAGCGGACGTCCACCGGATACTTCTTCGTGAGAGCGGCAAGGGCGGGAATCTCATCGTCGTTGAAGCCGCCGATCAGTACCGAATTGATCTTGATTTTCTCAAAACCCGCTGCCAGGGAGGCTTCGATGCCGGCCATGGCGTCTTCGAGCTTGCCGATCCGGGTGATGTAATGGAACTTCTCCGCGTCCAGCGTGTCCAGACTGATGTTGAGCCGGCGGACACCGGCTGCGCGCAGGGGAGCGGCAAGTTTCGGGAGCAATGTCCCGTTGGTGGTGAGACAGACGTCTTCAATTCCCTTCACGGCTGCGGCGGCACGGCAGAGCTCCACAATATTGCTCTTCACCAGCGGCTCTCCACCGGTGATGCGCAGCTTGCGGACCCCGAGCGCGGCCGCAGCCCGGATGGCCATAATCATCTCTTCCTGGGTGAGCATGTCCTCATGACGCTTCTTGCAGACGCCGTCTTCCGGCATGCAGTAGCGGCAGCGCAGATTGCAGAGTTCCGTGACGGAAAGACGGAGATAGGTGATCTGCCGTCCATAGGTGTCGATCATAGCTCGTTTCATCTCACTTCACGGACCGGTGTGCCGACCCGCAGATAGTTTTACCATTTGAATTATTTCACATGCCGGAGATTCTGTCAAGAGGGTGACAAGTTTCTGTGGCGGAGGAGAATAAAATATGTTATACTGGCTTTGGTGATGAAAATGACGAAAAACGCAATTCTGGAACTGCTTCGGCAGCATACGGATGTCTATGTGTCGGGCACGGAGCTGGCGAAAGCGCTTTCGATCAGCCGCACGGCGATCTGGAAGGGAATCGAGCAGCTTCGGGAAGAAGGCTATGAAATTGACTCGGTTACCAACAAGGGTTACCGGCTTTCTTCCGCGAGCGACGTGCTTCGGGAAGAAGACGTCAGAAAATATCTCACGGCGGAGGGCCTGGATGTGCGGGTTTACCGCAGCATCTCGTCCACCAATACGGCTCTGAAGACGATGGCGGAGGAGGGGGCCCCGGAGGGGCGCTGCCTGATCGCCGGAGAGCAGACGGCCGGCCGCGGCCGCCGCGGGAGAAGCTTTTATTCTCCGCCGGACAGCGGGATCTATCTGAGCGTGCTGCTGCGCCCTGCCCTGCAGGCGGTGGACGCCACAAGCATCACGGCCTGTGCCGCTGTCGCGGTGGCGGAGGCCATTGAGAGCCTTGCTCCGGTGAAGGCGGAGATCAAATGGGTCAACGACATCTACGTGGACGGAAGAAAGGTCTGCGGGATCCTGACAGAAGCCTCACTGGACTGTGAGAGCGGACAGGTGAACTATCTGATCGTCGGGATCGGGATCAACACCCGGGTTCCCGCGTCGGACTTCCCGGAAGAACTGCGGAGCATCGCGGGTTCCGCTTTCGGAGAAAAGCCGATCCCGGAACTGCGCTGCCGCCTGGCAGCCGGCGTGCTGAACCGGCTGATGTACTACTATGGCAGCCTCACGGACAAGGCCTGGTTTGACGAGTATCGGAGGCGCTCCATGGTGCTCGGCAGGGAGATCAACATCCTCGCCCCCGGGAAGGAGCCGGAACCCGCCGTGGCGCTGGATCTCGATGGGGACTTTGCCCTGATTGTGCGGACAGAGAGCGGGGAACTTCGGCGGCTGAACTCGGGCGAGGTCAGTGTAAGGCGGCGGACGGAATAAGAAACCTCATCCCGCGGGATGAGGAAAACGGAGATCAACCAAAAGAGAAAACAGAGATCAGGAGTGATAAACATGCTGCACAATCAGTTTCAGGATCTTCAGCTCTCGGCGCTCGGTTTCGGCGCGATGCGCCTGCCGCTGCTCCCGGACGGATCCGGCGCCATCGACCAGGCGGAACTGGACCGGATGGTGGACGCGGCGATGGCGGCCGGCGTCAATTATTACGACACCGCCCATCCCTATCACGATGGAAAATCCGAAGGCGCGATCGGCAGATCCCTGGCCAGATACCCCAGGGAGACCTGGCACCTGGCGGACAAATTTCCCGGACATCAGAACGTCCACGGCGTGAAGGAACTGCAGCCGGCGGAGGTGTTTGAAGAGCAGCTGCAGCGCTGCGGCATCGATTATTTCGATTTTTACCTGCTGCACAATGTCAACGAACAGTCCATGGCCTATTACTGCAACCCGGAGAAGCACTGTCTGGACTACTTCCTGGAGCAGAAGGCAAAGGGGAGAATCCGGCACCTCGGGTTTTCCTGCCACGCCGGCCCAGAAGCCCTGCAGGAATTTGTGGACCGGTACGGAAAGGATCTGGAATTCTGCCAGATCCAGCTGAACTATGTGGACTGGAAGCTGCAGAACGCGGAAAAAAAGGTGGAGATTCTGCGGAAAGCCGGACTCCCGATCTGGGTCATGGAGCCGGTCCGCGGCGGAAAGCTTGCCGCCTTTGCGGAAGAAACCGAAGCCGAGATGCACACCCTGCGCCCGGATGAGAGCTGTGCGGCATGGGCATTCCGCTGGCTGCAGTCGGTCCCGAAACCGACCATGATCCTCAGCGGCATGTCGAATCTGCAGCAGATGGAGGACAACCTCAAAACCTTCTCCGCGGAGAAGCCTCTGAATGCCGCAGAGCTGGCCGTATTGGAAAAGATCGCCGCAGACATGCAGGGAAAGATCCCCTGCACGGGCTGCCGCTACTGCTGCGCCGGCTGCCCGGTGGGTCTGAACATTCCGATGATTCTGAACATGGCCAACGAGATGCAGGTGTACAGCTCCATGAACCTGATGATGCGCTATTCCGCTCTGGGCGACGGAAAACGCGCGGCCGACTGCGTCGCCTGCGGTCAGTGCCGGGAGGCATGTCCCCAGAAGATCGATGTCCCGGCCGAGATGGCGAAGTTTGCCGAGCGGATCTCCACCCAGAAGACCTGGGAAGAAGTCTGCCGCGAACGGGCAGAGGCTGCGGCAAAAACCTGACATCAAAACACCCGACCGCCCGATGAAAAACGCGCACTGGATTCAGAAAACTCATCTTTTCAGGGCCGATGAGTTCGTCTGCTCAGCCTGCGGAGCCTCCTTTTCAAAGCCTTTCCAAGTCTGCCCGGCTTGTAAAGTGCAGATACAGATGAAGAAGAAATAATATGATCCGTCGTGGGTTGATGAGGCTGAGGGGCTTTCCGCTTTGTTAGACGACGACTGGTAATCAGCATGGAAAACAGCTTCAGCACATTGGACATCCGAGAAATCCGGATCGGCGACATCCCTGAAACCGAATACTACGCAAGCCTTCCGGCAGTCAGGCAAATAGTCCGGGAGCATGGGATTGCCCTTACAAAACCGGTCACGTTCTTCGTCAGAGAGAACGGAATTGGCAAATCGACTCTGATTGAGGCAGTTGCTGTCGCTGCAGGCTTCAATCCTGAAGGCGGTACCCGTAACTATAGTTTTTCAACGGCTGATTCCCATTCATCGCTCCATGAACACGTTCATCTGGTAAGAGGAATTGATCGCCATTCAGACGGCTATTTCCTGCGGGCGGAAAGCTTCTACAATGCGGCCTCTTACCTGGATACGATGGACAGCAAGGTGCTTCTTTCCTACGGAGGCGAATCACTGCATAAGCTTTCACACGGTGAGAGTTTTCTCGCTCTGGTCGAAAATCGTTTTTCTTCAGACGGTCTCTTCATTTTAGATGAGCCGGAAGCCGCAATATCGCCCATGCGCATGCTAAGATTACTGGCGGATATTCACGATCTGGCAAAACGTGGAGCACAGTTTATCATCTCTACGCATTCACCGATTCTTATCACGCTTCCCGGGGCAGATATTATCCGGTTTTCCGATGAAGGCCTTGAGCACGTAAATTATCAGGATACGGAGCACTTTCAGGTAACAAAAGACTTTCTGGCCAATCCGGCCAGAATGCTTCGAATTCTTCTGGAGGAAGATTAAGAGATAAAAAAGCGTTTTTTTAGATCAGGAATAAAGCGTGGTATATTGGCGTCAGTAAAAACAAGGATAAGGGAGTATTAGATTTCTCAAATTACAGATTATAAATCTATTATTGGAGGTTTCATCATGAATGAACTATTAGCATTTTATTCTTATTTGCGCGAGAATAGCGGCGATAATCTATCTGAGCTTCTCAAAGAATTTGAGATGGACAGCAGTACTTTTACCAAAGAACACCTGTCAAACATTTCTGAGGAAGAAATTGATCGTTTGTTTCATTTCTTAATCTACTATTCTTTGGATCTTGCTGGATTGGATCATGGAGATGTATTTCAATACTTAACAGGACCAGACGTTGGTATGGACGCGGAAAAAGCAATATACCTTATAGAAATGGATGACGAAGATTAAAAATACAGGGAGCATTATTTCAATGCTCCCTGCATTTATTGGCGCTTTAGTTTGACCAAACCCCTGGTTCTACCAGTGGTGGATAAAAAAGCCTTGGCAATTAACCCCCCCAAGTATAGAGTGATGTTGGTTTGCCGACCGCATCAGCAGAATACAAGGAGGTTTTATACAAAGTGAAGAACGAACTGAAACACACAACACACTCAAGTTAAACAACAAAGAACAAATAGGACTAAATAATGAAATACTACGTCACAGCGGATGTTCACGGCTTTTACTCCATTCTCCATGACGCATTGGAGGAAGCCGGCTTCTTCGCAGAAACACAGCCGCATAAGCTCATAATCCTAGGCGACCTCTTTGACCGGGGGACGGAAGCACCCGAGCTGCAGGAGTTTATCCTTGAGCTGATGGAGGAGGACCGGGTTATTCTGGTCAAAGGCAATCATGAAGATCTCTTTGAAGAGATGCTGACCGAAGATGCGGGATTGCCGTACCGCCATCATGTCAGCAATGGAACGTACATGACCGCTCTACAGCTGACCGGCTATGACCCGACAATGGCCCAAATACACAACTACGACTTTGCGGACGCGGCGAAGGAAACCCCTTATTACAAAACCATAATTCCGGCGATGCTGGACTATTATGAGACACAAAACTATGTGTTCACACACGGCTGGATTCCATGCATCCGCGAGCATTTCAGATACTGTTATTGCTCTGACTGGCGAGAATCATCGAAAGAGGCATGGCAGCATGCACGCTGGTATAACGGAATGGACGCAGCCCAAACAACAGATGAGGAGAAAACCATCCTGTGCGGGCACTGGCACTGTTCATACGGCCATGCAAAATATGTGCAGAAGGGATCAGAATTTGGCCTGGATGCGGATTTCACGCCTTACTATGGGCCGCACGTTATAGCCCTCGACGCTTGTACAGCCCACAGCAAAAGGATAAATGTAATCGTCCTGGAAGACGACCCGCTTTGATCGCATGATAAAACACAATGCCCCACCTCCGGCAGAACAGCTGATGCCAGCCCTGCAAAACACTATAAAACTGTTTTAAAAGTCAATTTGATCAATATTCCGAAAAATGATCAAATTAAACTGCTGCTTGATAAAATGAAAGCTGTCCGGACCAGCTGAATGCTCAGCTCGTCCGGGCAGCTTTTCCGGTATTTGTATCGGACTCCGGAACGGAAAGTGCCGCCGGAGCATCAGCTTCTGCTGTGATTTTGTTATAGCAGCTTTTTTACCTCGCGGAGGGACAGGTTCTGTTGCTCTGCGATTTTTTTCAGGTCCTCGTACTCGGCCTTTTCGTGAGCCGAGCCGTAACCGGAGGAGCGTTTCAGGCGGACGGGGCCGTAGGGAGTCTCGCGTGTCTCAAACTCCCGGGAGAGCTTGTACCGATTGCAGGTATATTCCCGGACACCGAGGCTGGTGGTGTGGCGGAAGAGACAGCTGAGAAGCTCGTCCCGCTGTTCCGCGCGGCACATACAGGTCAGCATGACACCGGGGCGGCTTTTCTTCATGCCGATGTTGGTGAAATAAACATCCAGTGCGCCCGCAGTGAAGAGACGCTCCTGAGCAAAGGCCAGCTCCTCGGCGGTCATGTCGTCGATGTTGCAGGCAAGCTCGATGACCTGTTCTGCCTCTGCTTCGTTTTCGCCGAGCAGCACGCGGATCACATTGGCGCGGGGGAAGTCCTTGAAGCCGGTGCCGTAGCCGATCCTGGAGACGCGCATGGGGGGCATGCTGCCGAAGTGCGTAACAAAGTGTTTCAGCAGGGCGGCCCCGGTGGGGGTGCAGAGTTCTCCGAGAATGTCTCCGGTATAAATGGGGATGCCTTTGAGCAGTTCCTGTGTGGCCGGGGCCGGAACCGGCAGAACGCCGTGGACACAGCGGACCGTCCCGCTGCCGACATGAACCGGTGAGGCGAAGACCTTCTCGGGTGCCAGTTCATGCATCAGGTAACAGACCGAGACCACATCCGCCATGGCATCCAGGGAGCCGACCTCATGGAAGTGAATGTTCTCCATCGGGTGACCGTGGACATGGGCCTCCGCCGCGGCGATCAGGTCATAGACCGCGAGCGCGTTCTGAATGACATCCGCGGGGAGATCGAGCCCGCCGATGAACGCCCGGACCTCGGTGATGGAAGTATGGTGATGGTGGTGCTCCTGCTCACTGGCACTCTCCACGGCGGCATCGGCGGGCGGAGTATGACCGTGCTCGTGGTTGTGATGATGCTCATGCTCATGATGATGTCCACCGTCATGGCAGTGACCGCCCTCGTCTTCATGTGCCTGTGTGGGTTCTTCACCTTCCACCTGCCCGTCAATGGTGACGGTGACGTGACTGCCGGAGATGCCGCACTTCTGATCCTTTCGGACGGACAGAACGGCTTTTCCGTCAAACGTACGGTTCAGAGTGGCCAGCACCGCTTCGGGCTGTTCATG